>Ga0255781_10001149_pt1 | contig 21866 bp, 14 predicted proteins | sample 101ome_21_FD_179979 | JGI IMG/M metagenome (GOLD analysis project Ga0255781, IMG submission 179979) | Coastal salt marsh microbial communities from the Groves Creek Marsh, Skidaway Island, Georgia - 101413BT metaG (version 2) | ecosystem: Environmental > Aquatic > Marine > Intertidal zone >... | reverse complement strand
CGCGCGGCGTTTTCAACGGAAGAAACGAGCGACGCCGATGCCGAGACGACGACGAGCGAGAGCGGTGGTCGAGACGCGGACAAGGTGAAGGCGTTCTTACGCGCGGTGCGGGTCGATGAGAAACACGCCGAGGCGTTGAAAAACGATTGGGAGTACGCGATGACGGTGAAGACGGAAAAGTTAAAGTCGATGGGGCTGAGCGTCAAGGAGAGGAAGGAGTTTTTGAGAATGGCGGAGAGGACGCGAAGCGGGCTCTGGGATCCGTTTCGCGACGAAGCGCTTCCAGAGTGAGACTATTTAATACGTAATTCATCGTGTACGATCATCGGGGGTATATATATTACAGTCACAACAATCACTCGCCACCGCGTTCCTTTGCCGCGTCTCGATTCGTCGTCGGTTTCTCCCCGTCGCGGCCGCTCCGAAGCGCCCCGAAGCGCACGCGAGAGAACCCGTCGGCGAGCGAACCGACAAATTTATTCGCCCCCGCGGTGACGTTGGATATCGCCGCCGCGCTCGCGCCTTTAGCGTCGTTCAACACGTCCCCGAGTTTCTCCTTGACCCCGTACGAGGACGCCGACGCCGACGCGTGGTCCTTTTCTTCATCCTCTTCGCCAAAGTAATACTCGCCCGGAGCGTTGGGAGACGTCGGCGACGCCGGTTGTCCCCCGCGCTCCCCGGTCGCCATCGCCCACGTCTCCGACACGTTGGCCACTTTCGCGAATAACGATTTCATCGATCCAGATATCGCGTCGTACGCCGCGTCTCTCGCCTCGCCGTCTCTCGACCGCTCGCACGACTCGATCATTCGCTCCAACGACGTCAGCGCGTTTTCGATCGATCTCAGCGCGTCCTCGATCGAATCCACGAACGCGTAGTCCCGTCGCGCGTTCGCCACGACGCGCGCCAACGCCTCGGACGACTCTCTCCGCCCGCCCTCGCCCTCGTCTCTCGCCCTCGTCGTCGCGCGTTCGCACTCGTCGAGTCGCGCGAGCAACACTTCCGTCGTGTTCGCCAAGGCTTCGGCGTACTCATCCAGGGCGCCGTCGTCCGACGTCGACGGGTCGCACGCGCGGGCGACGTCCGAGGACAGACGATTCAGCGCTTCCGGTGACGCCAGGGGCGTCGTCGAAGTCGCGGGAGGCATCCGCGGCGTCGACGCGCGCGTTCGAGAGTGAGGATTCGTCGAGTCGTTGTGTTACAACGAACGCAATCTGCATGCCCGACGACGACGACGACACTCGCCGACGCGACGCGATACCGCGGAGAGTTAGGATGCGACGACGACGACGACGACGACTCGGGGACGAGGAATCGTCTGAGGACGACGACGACGACGACGACGACGACGACGCGGCGCCGTTGAACGCGAGAGAGCGACGACTCGTCGAGGAAGAGGAGGACTTTTCGGTGGATAACTCTGACGAAGAAACATCTTCCGATGACGACGACGACGACGATGAAGAGACGGATTCGGACGATGAGAGCGAGAGCGAGAGCGAGAGCGAGAGCGAGAGCGAGAGCGAGATGGAAGTAGAAGTGACGGTGGAGAGTTTGACCGCCGCGATGAACGTGCTGACGTCTTCGCATATCACGTGGCGACCCATGTGCGAAAATCGCGTGCGAGCGTTGCGTTCGATTGGGATCGCGTACGAAGAAGGAAGTCTCGCGTACCTTGAAGATTTGATTGCGTTGCTTTATGAAAAGAGGAATGGCCCTGAACTTTCCTTAGAGTTGTGCGTCGCCCTTCTGGTTTACGAAACGTCGACGAGAGATTTTCATCAAGAGTTGGCCAGAGAAGTGATGGAGGGCGCGTGTGGCGCTGTCTCTTTGGCGTTAATGTCCAGAGAGTATCCAAGAGTGACATATTGCTTCATTCATGCGCACTTGTTGTCGCGTATTTTATGTGCGCATCTGGGCGAAGAACGATTTATGGCGCTCACGCAACAAAATGTACCGCCGGAAGAGTTAATCCAAGCGGTGCTGGAAACGCCGAATGAGTTTTTCATGGATTTCGTGGATAGTTCGGTCCTAGATTTCACAGAATTAGAAATGCAGGACAACGACGACGGCATCGGCTTGTCTGACACCGATTCGGAGGCGCTGGACGCGCATGAGGACATGGAGGTGAAGAAATGGAGGTTTCATGAACTTTTGGTGAAAGAGGGCTGTGAAAGGCTTCTCGTAGATGATAAGGGACCTTTCGTGACATACAGAGAAGACGCGTACCGTGCAGCATCTACCGCGACAAATCATCATCAAGGCGCCGATGCGATATGCGCGTTTCCTACTCTGTCTTCTCAAGTTGCGCGCGAGTACAACCATGGACTACTATGCAAACCGCTCGACGAGGTGACGGCCAGATTGATGTACTTTGTCGTCGATCAAGATTTTGTCAGTCTACTTTCTGGAGTGGAATATACTCCTATAGGGATGTTCGAGCTGCATGAGCAACCCATGGAAATTGGCCAGGAACCGCGTGTAAGGTTCTACCACTACGACGTTTATAGCATCGATTGTGCGCTTAGTGTTGATCAGAAGAGCACGCTCTTTGCGATGTGCGGCGCGGACCGTCGGGAACATGTTCTCGACAATGTGATAATTTGCAGAGTTGCACCTTGTGCCCCAGTGTCTGACCCAGTGATATGGAACTTTCAAGAACTCGCCGCTGGGAATGTAGGACTCCCATACGATTTCGTTGACAACGAAGAGTCGAGACGCATGAATAATGGATATTTTGAACGCGCATGGAGTCCATTTTTAGTTGAGCAGCCAAACTGCATTAGATTTGCACGCGTTGACATTGATGGAAGCAAGGAGTTGCGAATCGTATTGTCTAGCAACGATTCGCACGTGTACATTTTGAGATTGGACGAAGACGAAGACGATATAAAATTAGTTGGAGAGTCTAAACACAATTTCGGCAGCGCCGTCAATTGCGCGGAAGTTTCGCCGTGCGGGACAATGCTTGCTGCCGCGACTGATTCACGAACTATTCAGATTATGAAAGCAGTAGGCTCTGCGAACCGCAGCGATTTTACTAGCTTCTGCACTTGTACCTTCCAAGGTTGGACTAGGTACGAAGAAGAATACTCCGATGGATCGTCTCAATACTTGGCGTGGAGTCCGGACGGGCGTTATCTCGCTGCCACAAGTGACAGCGAGTCCGCGGTCATGATATGGCTTACGAAACGGTTTCGCGCAGGTGCCGTCGCTTTAGCACCGATGGCAGTATTGGATGATCACATATATCCGTGTCTTCCTGTCATCTTCGCTCCAGGTAGTCCATCCATCATGGTGTGGGCTGAGCGCTCAGAGCGCGTGCATGTGCTGGATGTGCAAGAGTTGGAAACGATACATGAGGCATTGCGTGAAACGTGTATTGAACTGAATTACACTTCATTGGATGAGGCGTCTTGCGTTTCTTCATCCATGCGAGCGAGAGAGTTGTATCATTCACGCGATGGATTTGAAAACAGGCTTTTCAGTCGTACGGTTCCTTACAACAAAACTCTCCGGCGTGTACTGAACAAGGATGGGTCACTCACGAGAAACGAGCGTGCTTCCTTCCTGGATGAGTGCACGCGTGACCGCAAGAGCGGACAGTGTCTAAACATTCAGACTCTTCGACAGCATTTTGATGCGACGATGATCACCGGTATCAGTGTTACTAAAGGTGTTGATCCTACGCTGAGCACTCTTCGGAAATCCGAGCTTCAATGGGCTCAGGAGCCTTACGCCGATTCCATCTTGGTCACTACGAGCACTGGTGTGTTCGTGTATAGCCTCGAAGTTGGATTGCATGGGGCATTTTCGAATTTCAAAAAGTTTCCAAAAACATTTCGGCGAGCTGCGTTAGCATTTCTGCTCTGCGCAAAAGCGAGCAAAAGCGGACGATCGAATGGGAGCGCTTGCTTGGGCGACCTACCTCAAGACATTTTGAAGATGATTCTTTCCAAGGCAGCCCTACCAATATTTGTTTGGGCTGACATGTTAAGAAACACGCTTTCTTAGTATGACACGTCTATGTACAGAATAATGTATTTTACACCCCATCTCTACCCACCTTGGGCTACACCGTCGAATTCCGCCTCGTACGCGAGAACAAGACGTCTCAACTCCCCTTTGGCGTCTTGCTCCACGCGAGTGAGCATGGCTGCTCGCCCGAGCTCTTTATCACCCGACGACACGGAAACCTCGAAAGCCCCAACATTTAAAGCGTCGTGTCTCGCCGTCTCGCTGAGATCCACCCCGTCAAAATCACATTCACATTCCAACGCGCCATCGTCTTCGGCCACGACGCGCTTTGAGCACTCAGCCGCCTCCCCCGTCGACGACACCAACCTCGCCACGCTTCTCGCCGCAGCCACGTCCGAGACGAACCGCGCCGTCACCGCCACATCCACCAAATCCACGCCGCATCCACCGAGGGAAAAACGCGCTCGCAATCGTCCACCGTCCGTCAGTTTCGCCCAGTCCTCGCAGTGCGACCCAAACACTTTTTTCACTTTATTCACCCGTTCACGCGAACCATCGTCATCGACATCTCTCTTCGTCGGTGTGACGTCCGTCGTCGGCTCTTTCCTTTCCTCAAACGTCGCCCGCGTCGCCGTCGTCACCGTGTTCATCGTCGGTTCGGTTCGGTTCGGTTCGGTTCGGTTCGCTGTGACGTCGTCAACGCTGTGTCAGCACTTTTTACGTGACCACACACCGCCGGCCGCCGCACTCACGCGCACGCACCGCACGGCTCGAAGACGCGCCTCGGAGAAGACGACGGGGCGAACGGTAGTGGACGTCACCGACGGTATCGACGAGACGACGGACGAGAGAACCCGCGAGAGGGACGACGGCCAAACGCGCGAGAACGAGGGTCAGGGGCTCCCGGCAGAGCGAACGATAAGAGTTCCACGCGCGCGATCGACGCGACGACGAGTTGGATTGCGCGAGACGAGGAAAAGGCGAAGAGTAATATTCTTCACGATTTCCGCGCGATTCGTTGGTTGATACTCGAGACGGGCGCGCGCGACGAGGCGAGATCGGGGAATATTTTTCCGGACGTGCTTTGAACGCATATACCGTTCGGAGAGAGAAGAGCCGCGCGTTGAGAGTTTATACGCGAGGAAATCAGACGAAAAGAGAGCACATAGATGCAAAAGGGTAGTCGTGACTACGAAGCTAGAGAAATCCAAGCGCGCGCGCTTGCGACGATTGAGTGCCGACACGCCGACGCCGGAAGAGGCGGCGCGGCTAAGGAAGGCGCGGAGCCCAACGACGTTACGCAGCTCACTGGTGGCGGACCGATCGTTTGAGGGTATACTAATTTATTGTGTCGTTCATTTGTCGATTCTCTCATCACGGAGTCGCGATGAGCGCCGCATCATCCTTTGCGAAGCTTTCGCTGCGGCCCGACGGGGCGAGCGTGTTGTCCTTGCACCAGTTGGCTGATGTGGACACGGACAAGGAGTTTGCCAAGGTTAGTTCTCTTTCCAACACGGCATCGAGACTTCCGAAGATTGGGTACTTGAAGCACGAAGCCGTGCAAATCTTCAAGCGAGTGCGCTCTTTCGGCTCTTTCCAGGATCTCATCGTGCCGGATATCGATGGTTACTCTTCCGATGCATCGGACGCGGAGGACGACAACTCGTGGGGTCTCACGGGTTACATCACCGACGCCAGCGAATTCGATCGGATCCTCATTTCTTCCTGGGAAGATAGATTCGCGGGTGGTCTCTTCCGATACGACGTGACGGCGGTGAGCACCAAGGTGATTGACGGCGAAAAGAAGTATGTCGCACAATTCAACATTGGGCGAGCGACAAACAAGCGTCCGACGGAGTTCTCTATAGACAAGGTTTGCCAGGATTTCGATCCTAAAAAGTTCAACTTTACCAAGGCCGATCTCAAGGAGGTGTTGTTTTCTTTCACGGCGCTCGCGGGAGAGGCTGATGAGAATGTGAGTCGTTCGGTTTTTGAGCCGTCTGCAGACGTCGGGGAGAGCCCCACGGTTGTCCTCATCAACGTGTCTCCCATTGAGTATGGTCACGTGTTGCTGTGTCCGAGAGTCACGGACATGTTACCGCAGCAGATTAGCCCAGATAAGCTTCTACCGGCGTTGTACATGGCGTCCGAATCACGGAATCCGTATTTCCGAGTCGGCTACAACTCGCTGGGCGCGTACGCAACGATAAATCACTTGCACTTCCAGGCGTACTATCTCATGGAGGCGTTCCCGATTGAGCGAGCTGAGACGGAGGAAATATTCCCAGGAACTCATGGTGATTGCACCGTGTACAGGGTGATCGATTACCCGGTGCGCTGTCTCTGCTTTGAAGTCGGGGAAACGTTTGAAGCGTTGGCGACGCTTGTCGGCGAGTGTTGCTTAAAGTTGCAAGCGGCGAATATCCCCTTCAACATTCTCATCGCCGATCACGGTGCGCGAGTCTTTTTGATCCCGCAAATATTTTCGCTTCGCATCGCAAACAAGCGCATCCCCGAGCACGTCATGGATACCGGGGTGAACCCAGCCGTGTTTGAAATTTCTGGTCACCTGCTGTACAAACAGGAGGCTGACTATAATTCGTGCACTCAGGCGAGCGCCGAAGATCTTCTCGCGTGCGCGTCCTTGACGCGCGAGCAGTTTGAGACTCTCATCGCTTGCACTGTGGGTGAAAGCAAAACGAGCGCGAGCGCGGTCGAAGAGTTGATTTCGATTGTCAAATCTGAGTTGCAGCACTCAAATTGAGTGCGCGCTCCACGTGTACAATATATGTTCTCTCTGCGTTGATTTGTCGTTGCGGTTTTGTCTTTGACGAATGAACAAAAAAACAGAAGAAGCGCTTCGGCGACGTCGACCACGCCGTGGTCGTGTTGTCTAACAGCTCGCCGCGATTAGTGCCGGTTAGGATCTAGCGAGTATGTGTGCTTATACGATTTTTTCTTCCATTTCTTTCCATTACAGCGTCGTCAGACTGCTTTCATTTCCGATGCGCCGCGCCGATGGCTTGCTCGACGCTGTCGAATCCATCTCGCTTTAGACATTCCTCCAGCTCACGCTTGATCCTCGGGATGAGCGGAGGACCTTCGTACGCAAAGGCGGTGTAAAGCTGTACGAGCGACGCGCCGGCTAACACTGTGGGTACGTATGAAAAATATCATCTGCGCATACATGAGATGAAAACGCGACTTTTGAAGACGACGACGACGAAACTTTTGATACTTGCGCCCGTGGCGTGTGTTATGGCAAGTGTCAGCGCCCGCGACGTGCTGTGTCGATTGACTAACATACAGATTCTCATATTACAATTCAACATTGTATATTCATTCTGCGCGTATAACAAGTAGGTGTACAAGAGCTGATGGTTGGAAAAATGTTGCTCAGCGGGTTGCGCACTTGTCGGGCGGCGGTGCGGTTCCAGCCTGGATATCAGCGCCACATTGTGGGGAAAAGAGTTGATCTTGAGCAAAAAACCCATCTTCTTTGCTTGACTCGTAGAGCAACACATCGGGGATATCGGTTTCACACGGTGCACTTAAAGTTGTGACAAGCTTGACGAGGGCGTCAGGCTTTGGCACCTGATAGTACGCGCCGACGCCCCCCGCGACACCTGAACCGGTGAGAGAACATTCGGTGGGCTTATTTGGATAGTCGAAATCGGTGAAATACGTCTGGAGCGTGGTCTCGCCATCAAAACATTGCGGTGGATTGTGCATGGTAGCCGAGAACATGTCCAGCCCGATTTGAGTGCCTTGTGCGAAGTACACCTGCGGACCTGAACAAATTGCTCCTGCCCAGCACAACTCGAGTTGTACAACCGGGATCTCGAGCTCAGCACCGACTTGTATGTGCGCCGATACGGAAGCCGCAATCCCTGATTCTTCGAGGACAGGTTTTGGAGGATCGAAATAAAGAGAGAACTGTCCGTTTTCACTCTTGATTCCTATCTTCATATCGGGAATCCTGAGTCCGTAGTTGAGCTTTGTCTGTGCTTCGGCTTTCGCAAAGTATGGCAACTTGAAGCCAACACCGAAAGCGAAGTTAAGGTAGAAGCCGTAGCCAAGCATTGTCGTCTTCCTGATGATGAACGGATTGTCAATTGGTTTCTTGGACTTGGCCATAATAGACTCAAAGAAATCTCCCTGCACAAAAGCATCACCCGTTAGCGTAGCTTCGAGCGTGAGTTCAAGGTCTGAGGTGACACCGATGTCCATTTCAGTATTTTTCAGCTCTGCCATTGCGTTTGTAAGCGCTTGTCGCGCAGATCGAAGTTTATCGACTGCGTCACCGAGCGCAGCGGAGTCGTGTTGAACTCCCAATTTCTTTGCCCGCTTTTCCAAGAGAGCATCGTAATCCGGAAAAGCAGTCATCTTCTTTGGATCTTGAAGCAAAGGGTCGAGAATGAGTAGTTCTCTGATATTCTCAAGGCCCAGTAGAACTCGATCTTCGATGCGTTGCATGTGTGACTTGTACACAAAATCTGCATGTGCAATTGAAGCCGCCAACGCTTCTGTATGCTGGCGAAGCTTGTGATGATGCTCGGCGATTTCTTCTTCGGAAAGTAAGCGACGTCGACCAAACGCATTAGAGATGGTGTTCATATGCTGCTGCGCTGTGCTTATGTGACTCTTGATAATTGTGATTTGTCCATCAATGGAGTTGATAGGAACCATGATAGCGTTTTTCGCCTCAGTCGCTGCTTCAGTCGCGCCTTCCTTGATTCCATCGAAAAGCGCTCCGAAGAAAAGTCGAAATGCTTTAATGAGATCTGTGGCAACCTTCGTTGGAATGTTGAACTTGTTGATGCCAGCGCACGTTTCCCACGAGGCGGAGGGAAATCCAACATCAAGTTGTGCAGGTGAAAACGGAGAGTCTCCCAGCTTTTCAGGCCATGGCATTTCGTATTCTTGTGTAAATGCAGATTCTGGGAATATGTCACGCATCGGTGCTTCATAGCATGCTTTCGTAAGACTTTTGATTGCGGTGCATCCCAGCTTTGCTGCTTCCGAATCGGTTGTGTTCGCAGGTAAGCTGTCACATCCCAACTCTGCCGCACGCTTGTGTGCGGCACCGAGCTGGGAAACGTAATCACTGTATAGAACACGGCGAAGATCGTCTCTCAGCACATCCTGGTTTAGCTTTCGAACGAGACTACCGATCGCAGACGTATCCTCAAAATGACTTCCAACGCGCCGTTCTCCCAGAGACGCGGTTGAAAAGAACTTGCCCGCAATGTCGCTGACCATGGCACCAGCGTCCGTCGGAAAGAGCTTTCCGTACACCTCGTCGACGAATCCTTCAACCTTTTCATTGATGGTCCCGACGAGCCCCCCAACCTGGTTCTTCACGCTGTTAACCTTATTCGGCAAGGCGTTGATTTCGCCGCTCAAGCTGCTGAAAGAGCTTCCAACTTGGTTGAACGCATTCTTGCCCGCGTTCAACAAAGACGTCGCCTGATTGATCTTGTCCTGCAGATCGCTCAAGATATCCCCGAGAGCCGAGCGTTGGTGCGACTCCCGCCCATCGACGGTCGCGCTCGGCGTCCCCGCGCGTTCCGTCGTCGCACCCGAGGCCCCAACAATCGTCGCCAACACGACGAGGCTGGCGAGCAGCGCGTGCGCGAGGGAAACCCACGCACATCGACGCGAACGGTCGCCGAGGGACGGCAAACGGCTCCGTCTAGGCTCGCGCATCTTCTTTAACCTCGCGCGGCGTCGGCGAGTGCCGCGCGCTTCCACGACCGACGGCGACGACGCAATCAATGTTGCTGACGCGGCGACCGCGTAACACCAAACTAACTGTTATCGCGCGCGAGTACAATATCTTTTTCTTTGTATGCACATACAGTATTGACGCATCGGACCGCGTAACACTGTAACTGTTATCGCGCGCGAGTACAATATCTTTTTCTTTGTATGCACATACAGTATTGACGCATCGGACCGCGTAACACTGTAACTGTTATCGCGCGCGAGTACAATATCTTTTTCTTTGTATGCCCATACAGTATTGACGCGTCGGACCACGTCAGCAACTGTTTTTCGGTTGAATCGTCGTCGGCGCGACGCCGCGTCGACGCGACGCCACTTTGGCGAGCGCGCGAGAGCTCCGCCTCGACGAAGACGCCCGCGAAGAATACTTCTCTCGTCGATCGAGACCCGCCATGCGCGGTGACGATGAAGGCGTCCCTCTCAGACGCGGTGGGGCGGTGAGGTACGGGGCGATTCGAGCCGAGTCACAATTCTCGGCTGAAGGTGACCGCGTCGTTCGGCGGCGTGTGCGCTCGTTGCGAACGGTTGGATTGGTTGTCGCATCGGCGTGCGTTGCATTTCTCGCGTTCTGTCAGCTTTTCACGGATGTCAGCGCCGTTCAGGCGGTGTCGTCGATGGGAACCGTCGGGATGGCTTACGTGCGCTACCACCACGCGGTGGCGAAGCATCGCTTCCTCGGAGGAACGCCAGGTTCTGAAGACTCTCTGATCCTAAACGATTTAGGAAATATGCCAGGAAATGAATCGGCAGCCCTCGGCAGCTGCAGCGTCGGTGGTAGTTCTGCCCCCGCGAACTGTGCCCTCCCCGAGATGGCGACTCGAACGTGCTCATACACTTCACGTTGCGCCACGATCCCCACGTGCGGAGCAGGAGACGTACCAACCGGTGGTAAGGGAGCGTGTGGACAATGCCGTACGTGCACCCCTGGGTTTTGTTTAAGATGCTTGAAGTGTAAGAGGTGGAGATGTAGATGGAGAGACTGCCACTGTGTTCCTGAGTATTGCGTCAATGTTGACTGCAGGTGGCAGGTCACGTGTACAAAGGCTTCGATCGTCACAAATGGTAAATGTACCAGCTGTGCGCCGTTTTTTGTGAAGCGTGAATCGAATACCAAGTGCATCGTCGATCCAACTCTCACCGCCGCGTATGATTCTACCATCGGTGCAATCGGCGACGCAAAATCCGCCGTCACAGATACGATGAACGATATAAATGGGGTAATCACCGACCTCACCACGGCTATCCCGAAAAAGGCGAACGAGATTTCGAACAAGATTGCGTCCGTTGCCCAGACCATTCCAAACGCGGTGGATAATATTGTATCGCAACTCATCCAGGAAGCCTTTCCAGCCAATGCAGATAAGTTCATCAGTGAAATAACTGGCGTTCTCAACACCGCTTCTCTTGGTGTGAGCAGCACCCAAGCGAGATCCCGCATTGTGAATGGTAAGAGTGACCATTTCTCAACAGTGTTAGCTCACGATCGTGTACGTGCGATGGTCCGTGAGGTTCTTGGCCGGGAACAGACACACATCCCGAGTAAGGAGAGTGCGGACCTCGGTGGCAAGTGCGGCGCGCCAGAGCTTTCCGTCTCCTTACCTCTTGACGACTATTTACCAGATTCCTTGGTTGACCTATCATATGATATGCCGTGGCCGAAGAAGCTCGGCGACAGCCCTTTCTCACCTACAACTCTCAAAGCTGGATTTCCGGACCCATCTTGGACCATGGGATTCAAAGTAGACGAGTTTTCTTTCCCAAAAAAAGTGGCGACAGACATACTGGCTGCGTTCACGGCATTTTTCACACCCTTGTTTCAATCGATAGGAGATGGTGTCACGGATGCCTCAGTGGCCGTCACAAATTCGATGATGACTCCGATCAGCACGCTGAAAGATTCCGTGAATAAGGCCAAAAACACCGCTGATACTGTGAAGAGTAAACTAAACGCTGTTACACAGGCTCTTGGTGGTCGAAAGCTTCTTTCTGACGAGTTTGAGACGCACACCGAACATCTTCGCGCTGTGCACGCGGCGACCCGTGCCCACCTTGAATATGCGGAGAATGTGCACGACATGTTTTTGGATAGAGTAGAGCATCTCATTTTGCTCCAAGTCGCAAAAGTGCGTACCGCACTTTTGGAAGATCCTTGGCTCGAAAAGCCGCACACGATCGCACAGTTCCCGCACATGCATGCGCAACTCGGCGACTCCGCGCTACAACAAGGTGCGGACGCAGCCAAGCAGAAGCTCATCAGCGCGATGCAGTCCCTCAAAGATTTCACTATGAAAGCTGTCTTATTCACGGAGATGCATGTTGAATTCGAAGTCGAGGCGCAAGCGTCGGCATTCAAAGCCGGAAATGTGCTTGATCTTGTGAAGGGCTTGCCAGCATCTGCCTCTTTTGAGGCAGAAATGCCAGTTCCGTTCACTCCGTTCACAATGAAGATGTCTTTTGGTGCGGAGCTATCGCTGCCGTATTTCATGCAAGCTGAGGCGAGCGGTAAGTTTTCTTACAGCGTTGATGTCAGCGGAATGGAAGTCGGCATCCGAGTCGCTGGGGGCTCGTTTAATGCCGTGCTTCCGGATCCAACGGTACAATTGACACCTTACTTGGACGCCAACTTGGAGGCACACGCTCAAGTCGGGCTAGTCGTGACCGTGAACGACATAACCACGCAATTGTGTATGCCTGGTATGGTTTGCAGCGGTCCAAAGATGACGGCAGAGCAAAGAATCTATGCAGGCGCGGATATGGCTGCGACCGTGAACAATCAAGGAGCACAAGCGTGCTCTTCACTGAGCGCCAAGTTTAACGACCATTTCGAGTACGACGATGCCTATAGAGCCAAACGTTGCTCGAGCGCAAATTTCGGTGGTATCGAATGTAGCGTCGTTGTTGGCGCGTACTTTCAAATCCCAAAGACCGAAATCGACGTCAAGCTCAAGACGGACGTCGATATCGGCGGCGTATCTGTCTGCGTTCCCGACCTGCAACTGTACACGTTCCCTGGGAATAACGACAACCCGAACTTTGTACTCGAGCTTGCATAATTAAAGACGCGCACGCATGCGATACTCGTACATATTTCATTGTTGTAAGATGACGGCGCAATTTTTGTAATCACTTTGCGTCACACGTCCGTTCTCTCCTCCTCGCACTCTGGGTGCAAAACAGAAGAAGCGCTTCGGCGACGTCGACCACGCCGTGGTCGTGTTGTCTAACAGCTCGCCGCGATTAGTGCCGGTTAGGATCTAGCGAGTATGTGTGCTTATACGATTTTTTCTTCCATTTCTTTCCATTACAGCGTCGTCAGACTGCTTTCATTTCCGATGCGCCGCGCCGATGGCTTGCTCGACGCTGTCGAATCCATCTCGCTTTAGACATTCCTCCAGCTCACGCTTGATCCTCGGGATGAGCGGAGGACCTTCGTACGCAAAGGCGGTGTAAAGCTGTACGAGCGACGCGCCGGCGCGAATCTTCCTGTAAACATCCTCGCCGCTCGCGACGCCGCCGCAACCGACGAGAGTAATCTTCCCACCTGTCAATTTGTACAAGTCGTGCAAAACTTTCGTGCTCGGCTCCATCAGCGGTCTACCACTCAGACCACCAGCCTCTTCACCGTGCGCGTGCGCCTTGATCGCGTCCGGGCGGGCGATGGTCGTGTTACTGACAATGACGCCATCCACCTTTTCGCTCTTGATGACGGAGGCGATATCCTTGAGCGCCGCATCCGTGAGATCTGGGGCGATTTTTACGAGTACTGGCTTGTTCTTTGTCGCGGGCGTCGCGCTTCGCGCCGTCAATACTTTACGTAAGAGTCCACTGAGGTGCTTGCGCCCTTGTAAATTGCGCAATCCCGGCGTGTTTGGACTCGAAATGTTGACGACGATGTAATCGCCGTACTCACCAATATTCTCAACGCCGACGACGTAATCGTCCGCCGCGTTCTCCTCTGGAGTCGTCTTATTCTTTCCGAGATTCACCCCGAGCAGACCTTTTCTCTTCGCGTCCTCGCCCGAGGATCGGTACGCCGATAACCGACTCTTAGCGCTGTCGTGGCCTTCGCTGTTGAAGCCGTACCTGTTTATGACGGCGCCGTGTTCCTGCAGTCTAAACGCGCGAGGCTTCGGGTTACCCGGCTGCGGTTTGGGCGTCACGCTCCCAATCTCCACGAACCCAAACCCCATGTCCAAAAGCGCCTTAAACGCCTTGGCATCCTTATCGAAACCCGCCGCGAGACCGACTGGATTGGAAAACCGCATCCCAAACGCCCGCACGCTCAACGCCTCGGCATCCTCCCGCCTCGCGCGCGGCGCCAACCCCATCGCCAACGCTGCGATGCCCAAATTATGCGATGTTTCCGCATCCAACATTCTCAAAATCGGTGTCATCGCGCCGTACGCCGCGAATTCGACGTCTTCCGCCCACGGCGCGTCCACCAACCGAAGCGCCGCGGCGGCGGCGCCCGCCGTCAACGCCGCCGTCGTCAGCGTTCCGAACCCTCGTCGCCCACCGCTCTCGCCCGACGACGCCGGCGTGCCACCGCTCTCTTTCGGGCCACCAGCCGACGCTTTCGTCGTCGTCGTCGTCGTCAAACCGCGTCGTCCGAACGGCGCACTCGAGCGGCGCCAACAACAACCATCAACCTTGAACGACGAAGACGAAGACGAAGAACAAGCCTGCGTCGCCCGCCCCGCCGTCGTCGCCCGCGCGCGCGCGAGCGCGAGCGCGACCCCTCGTCCAACCTTTTGCATCGCGCGTCCACTTCCTCGTCGTCCCGCGTCGGCGTCGTCCCGCGTCGGCGTGTGGCGGCATTCGTTCGAACGAGCCTTACATATACTTTAGACCGCGTTGACCTATGTACGGTTATTACTAATTCTATCTGACAGTCGTTCCATCGTTATTATATGACGATGGCGGTGAAGGCAAAAAGTGGATAATCCAGGGCGCACCGCGGCACACCGCGACGCCGCGACCCGACGATACGCGAGAGGTGCGCCCGACGACGAGCGCGCGCGCATCGACGCCTCGAACCCGCCCGCGTTTTGTTCGCGCGCGTTCACCCGAAATCCGCGCGCGCGCGTACCGATGAAACGACGATGGAACGCGCGCAGAGATGCGTGACGTCGATGTCTGGATGCGAAACGCGTCGACGGACGGATTCAGTTTACGCGCGCGACGTCGCGCGACGGCTCGTCGACGGCGGCGAGACGACGAATCCACGCGATGGAGCGATGCGTCGTAGTGATCTCGCCTCGCGGTGCGGTCGAGCGGACGCGGTGACTGACGATGAAACGAACGAATGAACGGGCGTCGCGACGTCGTCTACAGGTTTTATTCCTTCTTTTTTTTATCCGAGCTTAAAAGATGGTCGCGACGATGACGACGACGATTTCTTCCCGCGCGCTCTCTGGACGCGTGTCTACGACGCCGACGCGGGCGACGCGACGCGGGGTTTCCCTCGTGGTTCGCGCCGATGGCGGCTGGAAGGCGATGGCGGTGACCAAGCCAAATTTGGTGAACAACCTGGACGGTAAGACGACGCGTAACATTGACGGCAAGGTTTACACGATTGAGGCGAACGGTGACGAACTCACGGTGACGGATAAGTTTGGTGCGCGATACGAGGCGCGCGTGAATAAGGCGGGCGTTATCGAGGCGGATATGAGCAAGTCGATTGGCGGCGCGTCTGCTGGCGACGACGTCGATTTCGCGTCGCTTCAACCGACGGATCTCGTCGGTTTCAACGCCAAGTACAAGATTCCGGAGGTTGTCAACGGACGCGCCGCCATGGTGGGTGCGGTTTTGGCACTTTTCGGTAAGATTGGTGGCGGCGGATCGGTCGCGCACCAAATGTTTTCCCCGGGCGGTTTCGGTTCGATGCTCTTCATGATGGGCGCCGTCACGGCGGCCACCTTAGCCCCGGCGGTGACTGGCGCCAAGTCTCTCCGCGACACCATTCCGGACGAGAACGCGTCTTTTAAGGATGAACGCCTCCCGACGACGTGGACCGCCACCGCGGAAGCCGTCAACGGCAAGGTTGCGATGGTCATTCTCACCCTCGCCCTCATCACGGGCAACTAAATAGAGGCGCGTTCCGTCGTCGCTCGCGCATTCTTTCGTGAAATAAAATGAAACATGCATTCGTAAAATATCGGGCCCATCTCCCCTCGAGTCGCGCGTCTCGGTGATTATTTTCCTATTATAGAAGATGTATTAAAAAATCATCGACTTAACCTCTCGACGCCGCTCTACTACTCTGTGTGTGTGTGTGTGTGTGACTGTTTTCAAATCCATCTGTCAGGTGTGGGAAACGTTCCGACGAAAGCATCCACCGCTCACTGTTGTCGGTAAGCGCCGTACTGCGCGTACTGGGTGTAGTAGCCTTGCATTTGTTCGGCGTATTGCTGTTGCGCATTGTCGCGGCGAGCACCGTTTTGCTCGGACCCGCGATGAGCGTCTTGGGCCTTGTATCCCGGCGGGGCGTTGGCGCCTTGCTTGCCACCCGCGCTGACGGGCTGCGCGCCCGGGTAAACGCCCGCCGCCGGAGGGTACGGGTAGTGAGACTGAACCGCGTACGGGTACGCCGGTTGGTGCGGCATGGCATAAGGATATGAGTACATCGGGTGACCATAAGCATTCGGCATGTTGGCATAGGCTTGCGCCTGCATCGGCTGAGAGCTCGACGCGGGCGCCTGTTGCGCCTTGGCGTCGCCATTTTGCGCATTCGCCGCCGATTGGTTGCTCGCACCTTGCGCAGCCGCCTGTTGCTTGTAGTAATCCGCATACATACCATTTTGCTCGCCGTTCTGCGACGGTTGTGTGTAACCTTCGTACCCAGCGTATCCACCCGCCATGGGCACCGCCGGCGGCATCATGTAGTTGGCATACGCGTTGGGCATCATGCCTCCAAAGTAAGCCGGATACGCAGCTTGTTGCTCTTGAGCGCTAGTCGTGGAGCTACCGGTCACGGCATCAGCGTTCGGGAGCTTAGTCGTGACACCCGCGTTTCTACTAGGTTGCTTCTTGTTGGCCTGTTGTTGCTGCTGTTGCTGCTGCTGCACGCCCCATCCGGCAACGCCGGCGTTGGCAACGGACGAGTCAAAGCCGCCGAAGCCAAAGTCACCCCCGGTGGTGGAGAAGTTACCAAACTGAAGACCGAGCGCAGACTGATCCTGCGCTTGAGCGCGCTCTGTACCGACCTGTTGCGGACGCGGAGCCGCAGCGGCTTGAGCGGAAGCATCGAAACCAAATCCAAAGTTGTCCGCGGCTTGCTGCTGCTGCTGCTGCTGCTGCTGCTGCTGCTGTTGTTGCTGCTGTTGTTGCGCCGCCGGACGCTGTTGCTGGGGAGCCGCCGGGCGTTGTTGCTGGGGAGCTGGTTCAGCTTGTTGCGGCACCGGCGCCGGCGCCGGCGTACCAGCCACCTTCTTCGCCCAGTTCATCGTCTCGCCCGCGGCGACGGCGGTCGCCGGAGCAGAGGCGCCGTTTTGCTTTGGCGCCGCCTTGGCTTGTTGTCTCGGCGCACCATTCTTCGCAGGCTTGGGCACAGTTTGAGCCACCGGCGCCGGAGTCGGTTCACCGCGCACCAAATCCGCGAGCGTCTTACCACCCGGACGAATCGGCGCCGGATTGGCAACCGGTTCGAGCTTGGCCGCCGGCGCCGCCCCTTGAGCCGCCGGCGCCGCCGCGACGCGTCCCGCCTTGGGCGCACGCGCCGCCTTATCACCCTTCTCCCCACGCGGGATAGGAAGCTTACCATCCTTACCAACCCGTTTGTCGCCCTTCACCCCGTCGCGCTTTCCATTTTGCCCATTCTTCTCCCCGTTCGCCCGACCGTTCTGACGCGCTCCCCCGTTCGCGGCTTCGCCCCCCGTCTTCTTCTTTGAAGTCTTCTTCCCGATCGTCTCAAACTTATCCACTGCGCGCGCGAGAGCAAACAGAAATCGCAAAATCAAATTCGTCAGTCTTCGTCCCCCCGCGCATCCTTCCCTCTTCCTTCGCTCCTTCCCTCACCCTTCCTTCCTCCCGCGCCCGCGCCCAACAAAGTCTCGGTCAACTCGAAATCAAATTTCACGAGAACCGGGTTCTTCTTCTGGTCATAAAACGACGGTTCACGACTCAAAGAAGTCATCACCACCCTTCGACCTCGGCGCCGGCGCCTCCACCCCGAAGATGGCGGTCTTCGGCGCTGGGCGGCGCTCTAATCTAATCGCGTCGAGTCGTCGCGTCGTCGAGTCGTCGCGACGCACTGTTGAGCAATTTATCCACCGCCCTGTCGATGTCTCCGTCGCACTGCGCCAACACGTCCCGGCAGTCCGCCTCGCTGTGTCCGCTGAGCTGCGCCAGGTCCCGCGCCGCGTGTTTCGTCGCCATCTTTCCACCCTCTCGCGGCGAGATCTGTCGTCGGATTCGTGTCCGTGCGTCGCCGCTCGGTGCGTGTTTCGCGTTCGAGTCGAACTCGAGCGCGTACGATAAAAACTCGCGGGGTGATTCGCCGTGCGTGCCCGCGCGGTGAGCGGTCGCGTCGGCGTCGACGTGTGCGACGTTGACGCGGGTGCGCGCGCCGCGACGCGAGGTGCGCACGGCGCAGCCGTCTTGTGGATGCCTCGTTTTATTCATATAACTCGGACATTTGTTACGTATTATGTAATATTTAGATCTTTATTATGATGGATTGCGTTACGACTTGTAGTGAATAGCGATGAACAATTGTTCGAATGGGTTTGAATGGAGTTAAATATATGAATTGGTCCTCGGTGTGGTGCGTTTCTGGGCGCAGGGAACGACGCCCGTCGTGGGGACGCGCCGCTATCGTTTACGCGGTGCAAGCACAGTACTCGGTACAATGATGTGCATGTTGTGTTACAATGACTCACCGTGACGTGGTCTTTTTGTCTCTGTGCCGTAAGGTTCTTCATCGCGCGGGTCGTTTCGACGGCGGATGTTTCGACGACGCGTACGTGAAACGTCATCTGGTTGAACGGCCATCCTTTTCCGCTCGGTGCGCGTGCATGAGTCCGTCAGCGATTCGCTTGTAGATGCCGTCGGGTATCGTTTCTTTTACTTCGTCCAACGCCGCCATAGCTGATTTGAGCGGACCGTCGCGTCGCGACGGGATGATTACCGTTTGCAAGTACGCGTATACGTCGGCTCCGTCGAAATCGTTATCAAGTAAGAACCCAGCGTCAATCGGGCACCCATTCTCGTGCGCGTACTTCAAACACTCCAGTTCGTCACATAGAACCGCGCTTGTGCACGTTTCCTCATCCCACGGACACCCGTTCTCGTGGGCGTACTTCAAACACGCCAGGTGGCCTTCTGCGGCGCGCGAACACGTATTCTCATCCCACGGACACCCGTTCTCGCGCGCGTACTTCAAACACTCCAGTTGGCCACGCCATGCCGCATTTTCACACGTAGTTGCATCCCACGGACACCCGTTCTCGTGGGCGTACTTCAAACACTCCAGGTGGCCTTCTTCAGCCGCCGCGTTACACGTGCCCCAGTCCCACGGACACCCATTCTCGCGCGCCCACTTCAAACACTCCAGTTGGCCGCCTCTAGCCGCGAATTCGCACACGTACTCATCCCACGGACACCCGTTCTCGTGGGCGTACTTCAAACACTCCAGGTGGCCGACTTCAGCCGCTTCCCGACACGTATTCTCATCCCGTGGACACCCGTTCTCGCGCGCCCACTTCAAACACGCCAGGTGGCCGCCTTCAGCCGCAACTGTACACGTCCTCTCATCCCACGGACACCCGCTCAAGGCAAGTCGCTCGAGATGCTCAAAGTCAACCACCGTTGCCTGCATGGCGGGCGTCGGGGAGTGACGGTTTCGTTCGCGTGGATGAGGAATGATACTTCTGCTCTGCATTCAGTTACAGCGGCTACTCGGTAGCGTCTCTACGGATTGAAAGTTGTCAGCGGCGATTAGATTTCGGGGGATTTCGCGCGCCGTAGCGCCGGTCTCGACGCGCGTAGGCGTGAATGGCGCGTCTGAACTCGGCCTCGCCGAATTCGGGCCAATGCATCGGGGCAAAGTAGAGCTCGGTGTACGCGAGGTCCCAGAGGAGAAAATTGCTCAGGCGTTGCTCTCCGCCGGCGCGGATGAGGAGGTCCGGGGTCTGGGAGAAGGAGCGCTCCGATGAGGCGGATGCGGAGGCAGAAGCGATACCGGTGCTCAGATGGGCGCCGATGGCTTCTTCGTCGATGTCGTCAATAGTAATCTCGCCAGAGAGGGCTTTGCGCGCGAGCGATTTCGCCGCTTGGGCAATGTCTTGTCTGCCGCCGTAACTGAGAGCGATGACGAGACGGAGCGCGTCGTTATCCTTGGTTGCCTCCACCGCGTGAGAAATCGCACTCTTTACGCTCTCCTTCGCCTGACTCAGGTCCCCGATGACCTCGACGCGCACGCCCTCCTTGATTAAGAGCGGAAGCTCCTCAACCATCGCCGTCTCGACGAGCTCCATGAGTTCGTCCACCTCTGACTGATCCCTACCCCAATTCTCGTGACTAAACGCAAACACCGTGAGCGTGTTTATGTTCCAACTCGCGCAACACCGCACCACCACCCTCAACGCGTTGACACCGCGCTCGTGACCCATGGATCTCGGAAGTCCTCGACGAGACGCCCAACGCGCGTTTCCATCCATAATCACGGCGACGTGTTCGGGCACCTCGCTCGCCTCCAACCCACGCAACGGCCCGGGTCTCGAGTCCCATCTTCCCACCGCGTGTCTAGGGATCGCTCGGATTCCGTTCAACAGGCTCGGGAACCCTCTCCCCGCGAAAACCGGTTCCGAAGCGCTCGCGTCCGCGCTCGTCCAACTCTCCGCCGCCCGAGCGTCCTCGCCGACCCCGAGAGCGTCACCGTCCGCGTCGTCGTCCGACGACGCGACCCCTTCGACGTCGTCCCTCCACGACATCGCCCGCGCGGACGTCGTCGCCCGCCGCGGCGTCGCCAGTCCGACGAATCGTCGTCGTCTTCCTCCTCCCTTCGTTTCCACACTTGGCCGCTGATGCCGACACGTCTTCACCCTCGTCGACGCGTTCGACGACGACGTCGACGCGCGTCCACCGCGCGCGCCGTCGGGGCGCGGTCCGATCCGCATCGATCCGTGATTTCGCGTTCGGTCGGTCGATGAAGCGGTTTCTCAAGCGATATGGCGCGCGTGGAACTGGTGCGATTACAACGTCCGAACGCGCTCTGCCCGTCGGTTCGCTACGGTTTTCTAAACACGATGAGATGCTCGGTCCTCGCCTGGTTGTACACCGTCTGCCCGTCCGCCATCGTCGCGGTGAGTTTCATCGTCGCCCCGCCGAGCTCGAGCAACCCAGACTTGGTCGCGGCGGCTACGATGGATTTACGCGTATCGATGTTGGCGCCGTCGCCCACCATGATCGCGGCTCGGCCTCCGGGGCGTAAGGAATCCGCGACGACGGCGAGCCAATCCTCCTGTTCGCGCTGCCACACGGCGGCGAATTCGTACGGGTTGGAACGAAGGGCTTTACGAGAGCCGATTTCGCCCTCCATCCAGGTTTTGGGCCAGTTTCTATCGCCCGGGACGACGACGTCTACGTACGCCGAAGTCGCCTCGCGAGCCGAAGCCGAAGCCGAAGACGTCGATTTCTTCACCACGGCGCCGCTTCCCGCGCGAACCTTTCGCGCAAAGCTCAAATAATCGTACACGGCTGGGTACGGACAGCTCGTGAGCACCGCGTCCACTTTCTCGTCGTCGCCGAGCTTGAATTTCCGCACGTCGACGTTATAAATTTCCGCCGGCGGGGCTACGTTTGGCGCCGATTCGCACGCGGCTTGAAACTCGCGCACGCGATCGACGTATTCGTCGACAATTTTAAGAAACGCCTCGACATTCTCGTCGCCGCCGCCGCCGTCACCGTTTCGGCGTTTACCCCCTCTTCTCCCCCGGCGTTTATTCTGAGACTTTTGCGTGCGCTGAATCGCGACGGAGAGACAAAACCAAAGCGCCTCGACGACTCGATCGCGATGCGCTTGGTCGACTTCGCTCGCGAAACGCGCGCTCTCCGCGTGCGCCGCCAACGCGTTCCGAACGCGTCTCCACGCCCGCGGCACC
>Ga0255781_10001144_pt1 | contig 21896 bp, 21 predicted proteins | sample 101ome_21_FD_179979 | JGI IMG/M metagenome (GOLD analysis project Ga0255781, IMG submission 179979) | Coastal salt marsh microbial communities from the Groves Creek Marsh, Skidaway Island, Georgia - 101413BT metaG (version 2) | ecosystem: Environmental > Aquatic > Marine > Intertidal zone >... | reverse complement strand
TAGCTAAGTGGCGCAACCAAGACTGGGTTCGTATCGATAGCTCTGGCAATATTGCCGGCGAATGCGGCACGTCAAAAAATAAACAAAATCCTGACCGGTGTTTGCCACGTTCAAAGGCCAATAGCCTTTCAAAATCTGAACGTGCTGCAACAGCGCAAAAAAAGAAGCGTGAAGGCAAAAAAGGCAAACAGGTTGTGAAAAACACGAAAGCAGCAGAGGTGACTTACGCTGCTTTTGGTGGTGAAATCAGTGTTACAAAGCCTAAAAGGCCCACTCCAAAACCCAACAAAAAAGGTATTGTTGCTCGCGGATGTGGCCAAGTCATGGCAGAACGTCGCAAACGCACACGGGGGTCAGTGTCGTAATGAATGTAATGAACTTTTACATTGGTGACGAAAAGCAGATTTTCGAAGAAATTAGGGCGTGGTCGGCTTATGCGCTTGAAAAGAAAAACCCTTTCTTTAATGATTTGCCACCGTGTCCATATGCAAAACGTGCGTGGTTAGACGGCAAAGTCGCGGTCATTTTTCAGTATGGTGGGTCGCAAGCGTTGATAAACACTATGGCTCATTTCAACGATGAGTTTGATTTAATTATACTGGTGAATACGTTCTACAGACGTGACGCAGACAGCTTTCATCAAGAACTTTCTGACTATAACGAGGCGATTGCGGACGGCTTATTCGGTGATCCAGACCTGTGGTTAATGGGTTTTCACCCTGACGATGACAGCAATGACTTTGTGGATGACGGAGAGTTTGAGCCGCATATCAATACCCCTTACGCGATGACGTTTGTGCAGCGTTTGTCGAAGGTGCAAGAATCTGCATACATTTTGAAAGATTTGGGTTATTATGATAAGTATAGCGAAGAGTACGACGTAGACGCTATATTTGAACAACGTGAGCGTTTGTATAGGAGACTAAAAGATGGCAATGAGTCCTCGCAAAAAAATGGCCATGGGTAACGCAAAAAAGATGCGCGGCGGCGGCATGGTTAAGAAAATGCGCGCAGGTGGCGGTGTCAAAAAGATGCGCGGCGGCGGCATGGTTAAGAAAATGCGTTCTGGTGGCGCGGTAAAGAAGAAGTAAGCAATGACAACTTCTGGAAGCAAAGATTTTGAGCTTGATGTAGCCGAATACATCGAAGAGGCTTTTGAGCGTTGCGGCTTAGAAGTTCGCACAGGCTATGACTTGCGGACTGCGAAGCGTTCGTTAAATCTTATGCTTGCCGAATGGGCTAACCGTGGATTGAATCAGTGGACAATCAAGCAACGCACCTTGTCGTTGACGCAAGGTGACGGTGAATATGACTTGGGCACAGATATTATTGACGTTTTGTCGGTAGTAATACGTCGAAGCGACACTGATTATGCTTTGGATCGGGTCAGTCGCGATACGTTTATTTCCATTCCAAACAAGACAACGCAGGGGCGTCCGTCCCAGTTTTTCTTGGATCGGCAGCTTACGCCTAACTTAAAAGTATGGCCTGTGCCGGAAAACAGCACCGACGTTATTATATACGATGCGTTGACGCGAATGGATGATGGTGATGCGCAAACAAACACAATGGATATGCCGTTTCGGTTCTATCCCTGTCTTGCAGCCGGGCTTGCCTACTACATTGCAATGAAGCGCGCGCCTGAAAGAATTCAGTTGCTGAAAGCGGTTTATGAAGAAGAGTTTGAGCGCGCGATGGCCGAAGACCGTGATCGGTCGTCGTTTAACATTGTGCCTCAGTATGAATACTTTAGGACGAACTAATGGCAAAATTTGCAACGGGTAAATACGCTTATGCCATATCTGACCGATCCGGATTTCGGTATCGGTATAAAGATATGCGCAAAGAGTGGACCGGGGCGGTCGTCGGCAAGGACGAATGGGAAGCAAAGCAGCCGCAATTGGGGCCGTTTCGCAAAGTAATTGACGCGCAAGCGTTACGGGAAGCACGGCCTGACGTAAAGGCCGCAATGTCTGTCTATGTTGGCATTCCGACTGTAGAGGCGCCAAATTTGCGGCCCGTGCAAGCTTTCGGTAAAGTCGGGGCAGTTACAGTGGTGACGACATGAGTTTTACATACGCACAGCTAAAGCAGGCAATTCAGGACTACACGGAAAACGATGAAACTACATTTGTTTCTAATTTACCGTTGTTTATTCGGCAGGCAGAAGAACGTATTTTGAAAAGCGTTCAACTTAGCTTGTTTAGAAAAAATGCAACGGCGGTTACTTCGGCATCTAATAAATATTTGGCATGTCCCAGTGATTTTCTTGCACCCTTTTCGTTGAGTCTTGCCGGCACCGACGGTGACAAGTTATTTTTGGATTTTAAAGACCCGAGCTTTTTGCAGACATACACGCCGGATTCGACAACAACCGGTGCGCCGCGGTATTATGCGGTATTTGATATAGATAATTTTATGTTGGCGCCCACACCCGATACGACGTACACCGCTGAATTGCATTATTTTTACCGTCCTCTTAGCTTAACCGCGGGAGCGGACAGCGGCACAACTTGGTTAAGTACAAATGCGGAATTAACTTTGTTGTATGGTGCGTTGGTGGAAGCCTATCTGTACATGAAGGGGGAGCAGGACATGATGGCTTATTACGACAAACGCTTTAATGAGTCACTGACTGGTCTGAAACTTTTGGGTGAAGCCAAAGAAACAACCGACGAGTATCGCACTGGAAAAGTTATAAGGCAGAAACAATAATGTTCGAACTCAAAGTAAATGTTCCAAAAGATGAAGCGGTTGTTGGGGTTCGCACGACTGAAAATCGTGGCTTTACTCCAGATGAACTTGCGGAGCAATGCGTCAGTAAATTAATTTCGGTCTCCGATACTGCCCATCCGGGTATAAGAGACCAAGCCCGTGCTTTTTCTAAGCACATCGAAAAGCTCGTTGCATATTATATGCGTCAAGCTATTCGCAGTGACCGCACAACTGTGTATAATGCACTCAAAGATGCGGGACACCCCGACTTGGCTGAACTCATAAGGAGACTCTAACATGGCTTTCAGCGGCAACTTTATGTGTACTTCTTTCAAGAAAGAGCTTCTTGAGGGCGGTCACAACTTTTTGGCATCAGGTGGCGACACCTTCAAACTTGCTTTGTATGACAACAATGCGTCCTTTGACGCATCGACTACAGACTACACAGCTACAAACGAAGTTAGTGCGTCTGGTTCGTATTCAGCAGGCGGCGGGACGTTGACTAACGTAAACCCTTCATCTTCTGGGACAACCGCGTTCACCGACTTTGATGACCTTACGTTTACAACTGCGACAATTACTGCCCGTGGCGCGTTGATCTACAACACTACTGAAGGTTCTGGCACAGGAACTACTAACTCTGTGGTCGTTTTGGATTTTGGTGCGGACAAGACATCTACTGCGGGTGATTTTCAGATTGTGTTCCCAACAGCGGATGCTTCAAACGCTATTATTCGGATTGCATAAATGGCGATAGTCCTTGCAGACAGAGTAAAAGAGACAACAACAACGACTGGGACAGGCACTCTTACATTGGCGGGTGCCGCTACTAACTTCCAGTCGTTTAGCTCTGCTTTGTCTAATGGCGACGAAACATATTATGTAATTGTGGATGATACCAATTCCGCATGGGAAACAGGCGTTGGTACGTTCACGTCTTCAGGAACAACTCTTTCACGAGACACTATTCTTGCAAGCTCAAATAGTGGTTCTGCTGTTAACCTTTCTGCGGGAACTAAGGATGTTTTCATCAGTGTTCCTGCGGCGGCTTCGGGCTTTGTTGGTTTGCAAACGCCCTTATCAAACAACGGCTCAGTAAACAGCAGTGCTACACAAACACAAAGAGATTGCTTTAACACTTCGACTACCTTCAATTATGGTGGGTTTACGATTGCAACCAGTGGTGTAACTGTTCCAAGGGACGGAATATACCGTTGTTACGTCAACTGCTGGTTTTCTGCCACTATTACAAGACCTAATGTTTCAGTGGCCTTTGGTGTAAACAGTACAGTTGAGTCTGAAAGAAGTGCCAGTGATTACATTCGTAACACAAGTGGTCACAACGAGGCATCTACAAACTTAATGGCCATATACGAGCTTTCAGCGAGTGATGAAGTGAATTTATTTTTTGCTCAGGAATCTCTTTCTGGCACGGTACAATTAATAGGTGCAAATAGTCACTTCAGCATAGAAAAGTTAGACTAGGGGCTGCCTATGATAAGCGGCTTTCCCATATCCTCAGAGCCGATAGGAAGCACGGGCTTAATCGTTGTAGATGAATCCGTGACGGTCACTGGCGTTGAAGGTACTGGTTCGGTAGGGTCTGTCACTGTAAACGCAACAGAGAATGTATCTGTTTCTGTTACAGGTATTCATGCAACAGGTGGCGTAGAGGGTGTAACCGCAAAGCCCGGTGTAAGGGCAGAACCGCTCAAAACCAATGTTTCTTCATGGAGTGATAACGCTTGGGGCGATTCCGTTTGGGGCGGTAAGCAGTTTGTTCTGTCGGCTACAGGTCAGGTTGGGACGGTAGAGGCTCGAACAAGAACCGATATTGTTGTCAACCTAACGGGCGTGGAAGGAACTGGTGAAATTGGTTCTGTCACCATATCTGGTGCGACAGATGTTCCAGTGACGGGTTTGGATTCTGTTGGCAGTGTTGGTTCTGTTACTGTCAAAGCAGGTGCTGCTCCTACCATAACGGGGGTCGAAGGTACAGGCCAAGTCGGTTCTGTCGCTGTAAATGGCGATATGATCTTTACACCTACAGGTGTTGAGGGGACGGGTGAGGTAGGCTCTGTAAGCATTAAGATCAACGCTGTAGTCAGTTTGACGGGTGTTGAAGGCGATGGTGAAGTTGGGCAAGCGGCTGTAATCCAAAACACCTCTGTGACTTTGACAGGACTTGAGGCTACAGCGGCCGTTGGCACGGCAGAAGGCAAAGGTCAGGCGATTGTACCGCAGACAGGTTTGAGTGCGGTTGGGCAGGTTGGTCAATCTATCGCTACTGGCGATGCAGTAGTGAATGTGTTAGGTGTTTCGGCATCTGGCGCAGTCGGTCAGGTTCTTGTCTGGAGTAAAATTATACCAGAACCAGCAACCGACTGGGATAAGATTAATCCCTCTCCTTCTACAAGTTACACAGAAATAGACCCCGGCAGCAGCACAACTTGGACAAACGTTGCACCAAACCCCTCAACAGAGTATACTGAAATTGATCCTGATCCAGATACTGATTGGACTGAAATAGCGGCATAGGATAAAACATGGCTAGTACATACACAGTAAATAGTGGTATTGAGCTTATAGCTACTGGTGAACAGTCCGGTACTTGGGGCGATACAACTAACTTAAACCTTCAAATCATTGACCGACTTGTTTTTGGTGTGGGCGACATTACGCTGTCCGGCACAACACATACTTTGACCACTACAGACGGTGCGCTGTCTGAGGGACAGTATCGTGTTTTGGTTTTTGGTGGCTCTCCGTCTGGAACAAACACTGTAACGGTTTCACCTAACGATCAGGAAAAACTCTTCTTTGTGCGAAATAATTCTGGTCAAAGTGTGATTATCACACAGGGTTCTGGTGGTAACGTCACCATAGCGGATGGCGACACAAAGGTTGTTTATTGTGACGGCGGTGGTAGCACTGCTGTTGTGTATGATTTCAGTTCTCAGCTTTCTATGGACAGCGTTAACATTACTGGCGGCAGCATCACAGGCATTACAGATTTAGCCGTTGCGGATGGTGGCACGGGTGCTTCCGATGCGTCCACTGCGAGAACAAATCTTGGCGTTGCAATTGGAACGGATGTGTTGGCGTATGATGCAAACCTCCAGTCTTTTGTAACTGCATTTACTTTGCCGACATCTGATGGAACCGTGAATCAGGTCTTGAAGACGGATGGCTCTGGAACGTTAGGTTTCACTACAATCACCCCCGGTATTTCAACTGGTAAAGCCATAGCTATGGCAATTGTGTTCGGCTAAGGAGATAAACAAATGGCGGCACCAAATATTGTAAACGTAACGTCGATCTTAGGTAAGACCGATCAGTTCGCTTTAACAACAACTTCCCAAACAACAATTCTTAACAACGCAGCAAGCAGCGGTAATGTTTTGAAGGTAAACATGATACAAGTTTCAAACGTGGACGGAACAAACGCGTGTGACATTACAATTGATGTACATTCTGCTGATGATGGCGCAGGTACTGCATATTCGTTGGTTAGTACAGTTTCTGTACCAGCGGATGCATCTTTGATTGTGTTGGATAAAAACACTGCAATATACCTTGAGGAAGATATGTCTATTACCGCAACAGCGGGTACAGCCAGCGACCTAGAGGTCGTCATAAGCTACGAGCAAATTACTGACTAATAGGAGTCATATATGTCGTATGGTAAAGGTGGCTTTATTGGTCAGGATGGCATCAAGGCTCCAGATGCGCCTACAATTGGAACTGCAAGTGTAGTTTCAGGAACAAGTGCGTCTGTCACTTTTACGGCACCCACCGACACAGGTGCGAGTGCAATTACGGAATATATTGCAACAGCTAAAGATAGCTCAGGAAATTCCATTGGTGCTACGGGTTCGGCCTCACCTATTACAGTCACGGGCCTTACGACGAATACCGCGTATACCATTAGTGTCGTCGCTAAAAATGTGTACGGCACAAGTGAAAGAAGTGCCGCGTCAAATAGCGTGACACCTATTGTTCAAGGCCAAGATGAATACACCACGCCCGGTTCTTATAGTTGGACGGCCCCAACAGGTGTTACTTCTGTTTCTATTGTCGCCGTTGGTGGTGGCGGTGAGGGCGGTACGGCAAATACGAATGATGCTGCGGGTGGTGCAGGTGGTGGTTTAGGCTATAAAAACAACTACAGCGTAACTGCTGGGAACAGCTACACTGTAGTTGTTGGCTCTGGTGGTAGCGGATCATCTGGTTTTGATGCGGACGGAAATGCTGGCGGAACTTCTTATTTTGTAAGTACCGCTACCGTAGCGGGTAATGGCGGCGGTGGCGGTAAAGGCGGCTCCTCTGCGGGGCGACCCGGTGGTAGCGGTGGATCATTTACGGGTGATGGCGGCGGTGCAGGTGGTGACGGTGGTACAGCCAATCCCGCACAAGGTGGCGGCGGCGGTGCAGGTGGTTACTCCGGCGCAGGTGGCCAAGGTCTTTCAGCTTATCCGGGCAGTTCTGGTGCAGGCTCTGGCGGTGCAGGCGGGGGTGGATACCAAGCAGGTGGTGGTGGCGTTGGACTGCAAGGCGAAGGCACCAGTGGTGCTGCGGTAAGCTCTGGGAACTTAGGTAATGGTGGTTCTGGCGGCGCAGATACAACTAGTGGTAGTGGTGGTGCTTACGGCGGTGGCGGTGCGTCTAGTAGCGATAATGGTGCGGGGGGCGCGGTTAGGATTATATATCCGGGTTCAACTCGTTCTTTTCCTTCAACTAATACGGCGGATGTATAATGGCAAAACTGTATATCAAGGTTGATGAGAACAACGTCTTTATTGACCACCCGCATTTTGAAAGCAATGTTCGGCAGCTTTACCCTGAACATGATTTTTCTTCTGGGCCGCCTTCAGGGTGGATGGAGTTTGTACGTTCTGAGCCACCTAAATTAGGAGCTTACGAAAAGTTCGATAGCACTAAAGGCGGAAATATCGCACTAGCTTTTGACCACAATGGGCTTGAATACAAAATTGTGGATGGCGTTTACAAAGATGTCTGGCATGTTCTTGATATGACAGACGAAGAAAAACTTGAAAAGCAGAACGCCGTTAAAAATGATTTTGCCGAAAACTACGGATACGCCTCTTGGACGTTTAACGAAGCGACATGTTCTTTTGACCCACCTTCGCCCCGCCCCGGAGATGGTTATGTCTGGAATGACGAAACAGAAACTTGGGAGCAGACATAATGCCTAATTACCAAGGAGTATGGGACTTAGCCACGCAGATGCAAAATTCTGCGGACTGGCCTGTTAATGAAGCTATTGTTGAATATTTAGTGATTGCTGGCGGTGGTGGCGGCGGCGGTACAGCATCATCCACACAAGGTCATGGTGGCGGCGGTGCAGGTGGTTATTTAACTGCAAGCGACCAGACTTGGCCCGGTGGAACGACATTTACTATTACAGTGGGTGCAGGTGGTGGTATAGATACCAACGGCTCTAACAGTAGTATTTCAGGCACTGGGATCACGACGATCACTGCGACAGGTGGCGGTTTAGGTTCAAATGTGAGAACTTCGCCCGGCGGGGATGGCGGCTCAGGTGGCGGCGGCTCTGCGGGTTCTGCGGGAGCAGGTGTCGGTGGATCAGGCACTGTTGGCCAAGGTAACGATGGTGGTGACGCACATACTGACGGTAACGCTGGCCGTGGCGGCGGCGGGGGCGGTGCAAGTGCTGCTGGTGGAAATGCTACTGCGGTTGATGCAGGAAATGGTGGCGATGGTCTATCGTCTTCAATTACAGGAAGTGCAGTCACCCGCGCAGGCGGCGGTGGCGGTGGCGCAGGTCTTCAAGGCACGGGCAGCGGCGGCTCAGGTGGCGGCGGCGATGGCGGCGGGGGTACAAGTGGTACGACTCCTTCCACTGCGGGAACGGCCAACACGGGCGGCGGTGGCGGCGGTGGCGGAAACTTAAATAACGGTTCGTCTGGCGGGTCAGGTGTCGTTATCCTTCGCTCAACACGTCAAGCCTCTTCTACAACAGGCTCTCCAACGGAAACAACGGACGGTAGTTTCTACATCTATACGTTCACAGGTTCAGGGACGATTGTTTACTAATGGCACATTTTGCACAACTTGATGATACGACAAACCGCATATTGCAGGTTATTGTGGTGAACAATGCTGTTCTCTTGGATGATGACGACGTTGAACAGGAGAGTTTGGGTAAAACATTTTGCGAAGAAACTTTTGGTGGTCGTTGGGTTCAGACAAGTTATAACGGGAGTTTTCGTGTAAACTTTGCTACAATAGGTGGTGAGTATGACGCACAACGAGACGTATTTATTCCACCTATGCCTAATGACGGTGAGTCGTATTATTTAGATACCAACACATGGCAGTGGGTTTTGATTGAGGGAGAAGAATAGTGACACGCCGTTTTCTTGGAAGCATTATCACAAAGAACCCAACGGAGCCGACAAGCAACGGACAGCAGGCGGCGGCACCGGGCGTGTGGACGCTTCAGCAAGCGTTGCAGTATCAGAAAGCAGGGGTTTGGCCCACGCAGGGTATCGGAGTTGTTGGCGTTGAGCATGTGTTTAATAACTATGTTTACGCGGGGGATGGCACTACCAGCAATACAATTACAACTGGGATAGACCTATCTACGAACGATGGCTTGGTTTTTATCAAGGCAGCAGATGGTAGCGCTCAGGCCGCCTCTGCCCTTTATGACACGGTTCGCGGTGTCACGAAGGAGCTAAGGACATCCGGTGGTAATGCAACAACCGGAGAAGATACGCAATCTCAGGGTGTTACGGCGTTTAATACAGATGGGTTCACAGTTGGAAACAGAGCTTCTGTAAACAATAACAACTTTGATTTCGCTGCTTGGACTTTTGTTAATCAAGCTAAGTTTTTTGACTGCTTTACATACACTGGGGACGGAACAACAAGTAGAGAAATATCGCATTCGCTTGGAAGCCGTCCGGGTTGGGTGGTCATTAAAAGGACAGACGCTGCGGGTAATTGGCTTGTTGCAGCACGGTATTCCGATACGCAATATGTTGGGTCTGATACAAGTGACTATTTGCAGTGGAATAGCACAACGGCTTCATCAACTTTAGCCAGTGATTATCAAACAAAATTTACATCTACTAACTTCAATGTGTCTGCATGGAATAATCCTGCAAGTTCTGTAAACATAAACACAGCGACTTACGTCTGTTATGTATTCGCACACAATGACGGTGACGCTGACTTCGGCCCTGAAGCTAACGCAGACATCATTAAATGTGGCAGCTATGAAGCGACCAACGGAAGTGAACTGGACGTAGATTTAGGCTTTGAGCCTCAGTTTGTAATTACCAAACGTATAGACGCAGCAGGTTCTTGGCACATTCAAGATACCATTCGTGGTTTCAGCCCCATAGAAACAAACAATTTGTTTGACTTGTTGATCGAAGATACGACTTTATCGAATACAAACACGGGCATTGGTCTTACCACAACAGGCTTTACAGTGCCGGGAACGTCTGGTGACTATAACAGTAATGGCGATTATATTTATCTAGCGGTCAGACGTGGGCCGATGTTCGGTCTTAACGATGTTGCAGACTTGTTTAAGGTATTTAAAACAAACTCTGGGACAGCGGCAGCACCTAGCTTTGAATTTGCCGACATGGTGATGAACACGCGTCGAGATGCCACTTATGATAGGCATTTAGTGGATCGATTTAGAGGTGTGCCATACGATGGGGCTTCAACATCGGGTGGTTTTGGTCGTGGTTATTTAGAAACGAATAACTCAACGGCAGCGGTAGACTACACGGGCGAAAGCAGTGCGGGGTCGGGCTTAGATAACTTATTCGCAACAGACAAGAATGCAATCATAGCCTCTCTCAGTGGAAGTAATGGTTCTGTAATGCATGCTTGGAGACGCGCTCCAAAATATTTTGATGTGGCGGCATATTTTGGAACGGGAGTTGCCAGAACAATTTCGCATAGCTTAGGTGCAACGCCTGAAATGATGTGGATTAAACGAACAGGTTCAACGCAGGATTGGATTGTGTACCATAAAGACTTAAATGGAAGCGTCACGCCCGAAGACTATTATTTGAACCTAAACGATAATGGTGCAGAGGCGTCAAACACCAGTTACTTTAACAGCACCGCTCCTACCTCAGAAGTCTTTTCTGTGGGCAATGTGAATGATGTAAATTCGAGTGGTTTGTATTCTGCGTACCTGTTTGCTACTCAAGAAGGTATCAGCAAAGTTGGTTCCTACACAGGGACGGGCAGCGATATTACCGTGGACTGCGGCTTTGAAAACGGCACTCAATATCTGCTCGTTAAAAGTGCGACCTCTACTGCTAATTGGTATGTTTGGGATAGTGCGCGAGGGATTGTTGCAGGAAATGATCCTTACATTAAACTAGATACCAGTAACCCAGAAACAACAGGTGAAGATGTAGTTGACACTGACTCATCTGGCTTTGTTGTCGCGTCTACTGCGCCTTCTGGCACGATCAATAATTCGGGAGAGACTTATATTTTCTATGCTGTTGCGGCGGCCCCATAAGAGGATACAAGGATGCCTTTACAAAAGTTGCAGTTTCAACCGGGGATCAACAGAGAGACGACTTCGTATACCAATGAAGGCGGATGGTTTGATTGTGACAAGGTTCGTTTTAGGCAGGGCTTTCCAGAAAAAATTGGCGGTTGGACAAAGTTGGGTACGTCCTCTTTCTTGGGGTCATGTCGTGCGCTGCATCCTTGGAGAACCCTTAGTCTGTCTGGATACTTAGGTGTTGGCACCCATCTAAAGTATTACGTTGAGTCGGGTCAGGAGTATTATGACTGTACTCCAATACGCTCCACAACAGGAGCGGGCGATGTAACCTTTTCTGCAACTGATGGATCGTCTACGATTACAGTAAACGACCCTTCACATGGCGCGGTTTCTGGCGACTTTGTTACTTTCAGTGATGCAGTTAGTTTGGGCGGCAACATCACGGCTGATGTTCTTAACCAAGAATATCAGATCGAAGAAGTAACAGACACTTCAACGTATACAATTACCGCTCGTGCGGTAGCTACTCTTCGTCAAATCACCATTGACGGTCAGTACACACCTACCCCTGTGACGGCTAATTCTTCAGATACAGGAAGTGGCGGCACTGCAACTGTGGGAGAGTATCAAATCAATGTCGGTTTGGATACGTCTGTCACTGGAACAGGTTGGGGCGCGGGTGCATGGAGCCGTGGTGCGTGGGGTTCGGCTGCGACTGTTGACTTGATTACAGACCAACTTCGCATTTGGACGCACGATAACTTTGGTGAAGACTTAATCATTAACGTTGTTAACGGTGGTATTTACTACTGGGATTCTTCTGTGGGTTTGAACAACAACCGCGCAACTGCAATCAGTGACCTTGCGGGTGCCGATTTAGCCCCAACAATAGCTGCTCAGATTATTGTGTCGGACGTAGACCGCCATGTCATTGCTTTCGGATGCGACCCGTTAGATAACATTGGTGTACAAGACCCGCTGTTAATACGGTTTTCTGATCAGGAAAATGTTGCAGACTGGCGACCCACGCCAGAAAATACAGCAGGTGATCTCCGCATAGGTTCTGGTTCTAAAATCGTAACGGCAGTTGAAACAAGGCAGCAAATCCTAGTCTTTACCGATATATCTTTGCATGCCATGCAGTATATCGGGCCACCGTTTACGTTTGGCATCAACATGATTTCAGAGAACATTACTATTCGTAGTCCTTTGTCAGTAGCTGCGGTGCAAGACGCTGTTTACTGGATGGGTAAGAATGAGTTCTATGTATACAACGGCGGAGTACAGACGCTGCCCTGCTCTGTTCGCGATTATGTTTTCTCTGATTTCAATACCGCGCAGGCTGAAAAGTGCTTTGCTTCGGTTAACTCATCCTTCTCCGAAATATGGTGGTTTTACCCATCTTCAGGTTCACAAAACAATGATCGTTATGTTGTCTTTAATTACCTTCAGAACGTTTGGTATTATGGCACGTTAAACCGTACCGCATGGGTTGATCGTGGTGTTGAAGAAAATCCAACGGCAGCAAGCAACGATGGCTACTTGTACGCACACGAGAGTGGGTTTGATGATGGCAGCACTAATCCTGCTACGGCAATCACGTCTTACATTGAGTCCAGTCAATTTGATATTGGAGAAGGAGAACAGTTTTCGTTTGTAAGACGTTTGATACCTGATCTGACCTTCAGGGACTCCACCGCAGAAACTCCTACCGCTAATTTTACTTTGAAAACAAGAAACTTTCCGGGCGGCGCATATCTGCAAACTAATAGTAAGGCGGTAGAAAAAACGGCTTCGGTGCCCGTTGAGCAATTTACGCAAGATGCGCACGTTCGCTTACGGGGCCGTTCTGTTGCTATTAAAATAGATAGTGATGCGGTTGGAACGGGATGGCGTTTAGGCTCACCCCGCATTGACATACGTCCAGACGGGAAACGATAATGTCACGCAATCTTGCCATACCTTATTTCCCAAACGCGCCTAAAGAGTACAATCAGCAGTATATTTCTGAAGTGGTTCGCGCGTTTTCTATTTATGTGCAGCAGGTTCAAAATCCCGGGGAAGGTAGAAATACTTTTGGTGTGTTTACGAACTTGCAAACGGATGACTTTGGATTGGAGCTTGGGACTATCTTTAATCATGGCGGGTATGTTAAGATTACCCAAGCAAACACTCCTCATGCTCGTGGATCGTCTGGCACTGGTGCCGTTGGGTCTGTGGCCGTGGTAACAACATAGGTGATATATGTCGGACGAAACAATCATTACAATGCCGGATGGCGGTAAGTTTAGACCCGCTACTTCTGTGGACTCTGTACAATGCCATAATTGCGATAACTTGGTAGATACTCCAGAGGAAGTTGCGTCGTATCCTGACGGGACATGTCCACAATGCGGCGAGCCGTGGACCGCGGACACTAAAAGACACACTGCGATAACAGTAACGATGCCTGAAGCTGCGAGCGGCTCAACATTGTGATTATGATGGAAACCATGCTATAAGTTTGGTAACATGCGGGTAAGACATAGGTTGAAACATGGAATATGACTCTCTGAAAAGAATGCCCGCTGGCGGTTTGGCGTCCTTCCTCACGTCAAACATGGACGAAATAGAAGACAACGTACTAGCGTTTGGTGCCCCGCGGGGCATTAATTCTATGGTGGACGTTGGCAACCGTATGGCCATGATGGGCCGTAACGGAGATGACCAGCTTGTTCACATGCGGACTGGCGAGATTGCTGTTTCACCAGAGTTACTGGAAGAGAACCCGCGGCTCGCGGGCGAATTAGCGAATGCATTTGACCGTTCTAATGTAGACATGGACCGTTATGTTGTTGGCTCTGAGGCAAACAGCATTAACCCGATGACGGGTCAGCCTGAGTTTTTCTTGAAGAAACTTGTGCGCGGCATCAAGAACGTTTTCAAAAAGATCGCTCCGATTATTGTGCCGATTGGCTTGAACATGCTGTTTCCGGGCCTTGGCACGGTGGCGTCCGGCGCGTTGGGCGCGGGCATTACAACCTTGGTGCAGGGTGGTAGCTTTAAGGATGCTCTAAAATCAGCAGCGTTTGGCGGCTTGATGGGCGGTGTGACTTCTGCATTCCAAACAGGTAGCTTGACAAGCGATGCGTTCAAACAGTCTGCTTTAGGTGTGTCGGGAGAGCGGTTTGCACTGAATCCTAAAGTAGAATCATTTTTCACAGGGGACGCTTCGCCCGTAACAAACACTACCGAATTAACAAGCGGATTACAGGGGCAAGCTTCTGTTGACGCGCCCGCTTCGCCGCCCGGAACCACGCCACAGCCTGCCCCTGACTCACAAGGTATTTTGTCCCGCAGCTTAGACACTGCACAAGATATTTACAGCAATGTATTTGATCCAAATCGCAATGTGTTGAACCCAACTGAAATGGCAACTGAGGCAAGCAAGCTTGTAAGCACCACGCCTGCTTTGACCGAAATGGCCAAAACAATGCCAAGCAAGGCGTTTGAAATTGCCATGGAAACGGTCAAGTCACAGCAGCCCGGCTTGATTGCGCGTTATGGCCCTCTGGCCCTTGCGGGAACCGCGGTCCTCGGTGCGGCAGGCGGGTTTGAGACACCTGAAGCAGAGATTGGCGAATCGCCATTCGGCATTAGTTCGCAAGAGCTTTACGATCAAAACCCCGGCAAATACAGTGTGTTTGCGGGCTACAACATGCCAACGACGATGTCTCCTGTAAGCCGTCCAACACAGACCGACGACGGTGGATACATTTACCAAAACTACTTGCGTCCACAATATGCTGCGCAGGGCGGTGAAATGTCGATGTCGGATTTCCCGCGGCGCGACGGCTTTATTTCTGGCCCCGGCACAGAAACATCTGATGACGTTCCTGCTATGCTATCGGACGGCGAATTCGTAATGACGGCCCGCGCGGTACGCGGCTTGGGCAATGGCAGCCGCAAGCAAGGGGTGAAAAAGATGTACGACTTAATGAGGGCCTTTGAAGGGGGAGCGGTAGCATGAGCGTCCAAACAACGATTACCCGCCAAGACCCCGCTATTGAGGCGTATCGTTTAGGTCTATTAGGCGACGTACAAGGGCTTGTGCGCAACCAAATGTTTGGTCAGCAGGTTCAAAACCTGCGCGGCCAAGGTCTGACTGATGAAGAAATTGCTCAACGTTTGTCAATACCAGCGCAAGGTGTAGAAGGCGAAGAAGGTTACGCCCCCGGAACAACTTACTCTGCGGAAGACATTGGACAAGTCAGCCAAAACGCCATGTTTGCGCCGCCCGACTATCAGGTTGCAGGCTTGTCTCAAAACCAAATGGACGCGGCTAATCTTGCGGCAAGAGGCGTGGGTTCTTATCAACCGTTCTTGCAAGGCGGTTTGCAGGGTGTTCAGCAGGGTCAGTACACCACGGGCCAAGGTATTGAGGCCACGATGCAGGGCCTCAACGTCGCAAACCAGTTTGGTCGTCAAGGTATGGCGGACATCCGTGGGGCCGGCGCACAGGCGCAAAATATTGCGGGGCAGTTTGGTCAAGGTATTCAAAACGCTGCGGCGGGAGCAACGCCGGGTTTGCAGGCGTCTACTTTTGGTGGGCTGCGTGAAGCACAAATCGCTCAAAACATTGCGGGTCAAGGCTTAGGTTTCGCGCGGCAAGGCACACAAAGTGCAATGCGGGATTTACGTGGAGCGTCTTCTCAAGCTGCAATGCAGGCCGCAATGACAGGCCGGCAATTAGGTCAGATTGGCCGAGGTGCACAAAATATTGCCGCGCAAGCTCGTATGGGCGGTCAGAACGTGTTGGGTCGGCAGGCCGCTGGTTTAGCTGGTGCAGAAAGACTAATGGGCCAACAAGTCCAACGTGGGCAGGCGCAAATGGGGCAGGCGGTAGATCGCGCTCGCGGCTCCACAGGTCGTGCCACTGACGCGCTTTACGGCGCAGGCGACGCGGCTCGCGGCGTTGCGGCAGATGTTACGGCTCGTGCTCGTGGCTTACAAGCTCCTCTGGAAGGTCGTTTGACCGGAGCCTCTGCGGCAGGTGTCGGTGAGGCTCAACGTGGTCAAATGGGTGCCGATCAAGCGGCGGCTCTTGCCCGTCAATCTACGGCAAGGTCGCAAGAGCAATTAGGTCGCGCAGCGGAGTTCGGAATGGGCACCGCGCAAGCGGGTATTGCGGGACTGAGTGGTGCCGCTGCTGAATTTAACCCATACTCTGCATATGAGTATATGAATCCGTTTGAAGACGTTGCCGTACAGCAAGCTCTTCGTGACATTCAACGACAAGGCGACATTCAAGCGCAAAACGTGAGAGCACAAGCCGTTCAGTCAGGTGCTTTTGGTGGAAGCCGTCAAGCGGTTGCTGAAGCAGAGCTTGGGCGCAATGTTCTTGAACAACAGGGTCGCACCGCGGCGCAAATGCGTCAAGCGGGCTTTGAAAGTGCCGGACAACGTGCGCAAAGCGCCTTTGAACAAGCGCGTCAACGTCAAATCGCGGCGGCACAGGCTACAGGTCAATTGGGTCAAGCGGGCGCAGGAACTTCTGCACAAGCGGCACAAGCCGCAGGTCAGTTAGGTTTAGGCGCGGAACAGCTTGCTCAAACAGGTGCATTGCAAGGCGCGCAACTTGGCCTTAGCGCACGGGAGTTCGAAGCCGCAAACGCAAAAGCGATTGCCGATACGGGTTTAAGTATTGAACAGCTGGCTGCGCAAACAGGTATGCAAGCACAACAAATTGCAGGCAACTTTGCTCAAGCCGCTGGACAAATGGGCCTACAGACCGAACAAATGGCGGCAAACACCGCGCAAGCGGCAGCAAACTTGGGAATGAGCCAAGCTCAATTCCAAGCGGCAAACCAGCAGGCGCTTGCGTCCACGGGTATGAACGTCGAACAGCTTGCGGCACAAACAGGCATGAATGCACAGCAGCTTGCGGGTCAATTGACGACACAGGCGGGTCAAATGGGCTTGGACGCCTCACGTATTCGCCAAGCGGGTGCGCAACAAGCCGGTGCCCTGTCACAAGGTCTTGGTTCTTTGATGGGTACAACCGCTGGTCAAATGGGACAACTTGGTTTGAGTGCGCGTCAACAGCAAGCCGCAAACGCCGCTCAACAAGCTCAATTGGGCATGACTGCCGCGCAACAAGCGGGAGCACTTGGTCTACAAGGCACAAGTCAGGCTCTACAAGCGGGTCAAGCCGCAGGTCAAATGGGCATGGACATCGGTCGGATGGGCTTCCAAGCGGGTCAGCAGTTTGGCAACCTTGGCGCGCAGCAAGCGCAAATGGGCATTCAGCAAGCCGGTCTTGGCGAACTTGAACAAGCCATGCGCAACCGCGACATAAGCTCACTGATGCAAACCGGTGGTATGTTGCAGGCACAGGATCAAGCAGTGCTCGACGCCCAGCGCATGAGCAATGTACAGCGGTATCAGCAGCCATTCCAACAACTTGGGTTCTTGTCTGATGTCTATGCGGGTATTCCGACGTCACAATCCACACAAACCATGACGTCAGGGAGCAACGCGTCACCATTCATGCAAGCGGCAAGCCTTGGCATTGCTGGACTGTCCGCAGCGACGGGCGCACAAAGAGCGGGGATTTTATAATGAACGAAGGTTTTAAAGCACTTCCTGAATATGTGCAGCGTAAAATAGACCCCGACATGGCCGAAAAATACATGGGCGGCGGCGCAGTTATGCAGCGTCCTTTGTTTCGTCAAGCAGGCGGTCCTGCGCAGCCTATGCCTCAAGATATGATGCCCGCGGCCCCCGCACCGATGGCAAACCCCGTTCCTGAAGAACAAATTCTGATGGAAGTTGAAGGCGGAATGGAAGCCGAGGGCCGCGATTACATCAATAAGATGATGGGTGGAATTGATGCTGCCGACGACGTCGTGAGCATGATTAACGCATTGCGCGGCAATGAGGCGCCTCTCGAATCGCGGTACGCGGAGCTTGCGCAATATGTTGGCGAAGCGGATGCACAGAAAACTCCTGAAAGCGTTTTGGCCATGGTGCAGCCGACCATTATGATGACCGAAGAGGGTGCGATTGACAGCGGCATTGGCTCTATGATGCGGGAAATTGCGGATGCATCGATGGAAAATGAGATGGGTCAGGGTGTTGGTCAGCTAATGATGATGGGGGCGGGAAACACACCACCCGCAAATTTTAGCCAAGGCGGACCAGTTCACCTACAGACAGGCGGCGATCCGTCGTTAGAACAGATGTATCAACAGCGCCTGAAAATGCGCCAAGACATTCTTGGCGGAACTGACCAACAAGCAGAAATTGACCGGGCGCGCGACTTGAGCCAGTCACAGTTTTTCTTTGATTTAGCGAACGCGGCTCTCGCAGCGGGTGCGCCTACTGCGCAGCCAATGAGCGCGGCGGAACGCATTATGGGCGGCTTGCAGCAGTCTAACGTCTTTGGAAACTTGGGCCAGTCGGCGCGAGAAGTAGAGGCATTGAAGCGCGCGCAGTCCGCTGAAGAAAAGCAAATGGCGTTGAGCGCGCTAACTTCGGCTGAAGGCGCCTTTGAAACCGCGCAACAACGTGCCCTTGAACTGCAAAAACAACAAAACCAGTTTGCGCAAGAACTGACGATACAAACTAATAAGTTTAAGCACGACATTACTTTGCAAGATGACGCTCAATCGCATGCGACAACAATGCAAAAAAATTCTGAAGAGCTTCAAAAAGCACTTGTAAAACTACAAGGCAATGAAACTCAGGCCGCTATAGAATTGCGCGGTAAGTTGCAAAAGGAATTAGCGAAGATAAACGCAGACGCGCAAATTAACAATCGCTTGAAAGAAATGAAACAAGCGAACATTTATGACATTGCGAAGATGGACAAAGGTCTGGAACAAAGCCAAGCCTTGGCCTCTTATAACGCAACGCTTGACCGCATTGCGACAGACAGTCAGCGCGCATTCACTGCAACACAAAACGCACTTAACCGCGCATTGCAAGAAAAGCTACAGCTGGACGGTCAAGACTTTGAGTCCACACTTCGCACAGAGCTTTTACAGATGCAGCTGGACGACAACGCAATTAATCGTCAGGTTGCAAAAGTACAAAACGACATTGCGAATGCCTTCCAAGCAGACGCTGCGCTTCGTGCAGATCAAGCCTTGGCTCTGGATCAACTGAGAGTACAATACGACCAAGATTATCGTACAGAACAGCAAATTATTGATGAATACAAAGCTCAAACAGCGCGTATGAAAGAAGAGCGTTTGGCTGACGAAGCTTCCACAACGAGCGTACAGTATCAGCTGCCAGACGGCAGCATAGAAGTTGTGTACGCAGGCTCTCCTGAAGAAAAAACACTAATGGATACGCCCGGTGTTAAGCGTATTTCAATAACCGGCAGTGATTATGATCTGTTGACCGATGTAGACGTAATGAATCAGTACGCGGCAGGCAAAACAGACCCTACAACAACCGCAAAAATACAAGCGGCTATTGTTGAAGCGGGCCAACCCAAGCCGGGGTCAAACGTCACGCCTGACTTGCCAAACTTAGTCATGGAATCCGAACAAAAAAGAGCCATATTAGGTTTGCCCACACAAATTAGTGTGCCAGACATGAGCGCAGAAGAACAAGCGATGTTAGCAAGCAACCTGCCCTTTGAACAAATCGGTGGCAAAGCCTTTGGTACACGAGCCTTTTTTGGTAATTTAGTCAACAAAGGTGCGGGTATCTTTATGTTAGGTGCTCCTGCGTCTGAAGTTCAAGATGCTATTAAACAAGTGGAACGCTTGAACGAAAACGCCAAAGTTGCCTTCCGCGATATGACAGCGGGCCGTTCGCAAGAAGCTGTGAACCAATTTGCTAATATATTACCGAAAACTACTGCATTTACGGAATCTCCTAGCGCAGCTGCTGCCGCAGTTCAAGCGACTGTGGATTTCTATAAGCAACAGCTTGATCTTGCGCAGGCCGATTTGAAAACAATTGGCTCATTCTCAGAAAGACAGAAAGCCGAAAACGCTATTGAGCAAAGTAAAGCTATGATACAATCATATGAGTCTTTGTTGTTAGGCATTAATCGGTTCTTGAAGAAAGATGGCCGCAAACCACTTTCAGACTTCTAGGGGGCAAACATGGCTGATCCGAATGTAGATTTAAGTGGTTTTCAACTCGGGGCCGCTCGCGAGGCCGGATACAGCGACGCAGAAATTGCTCAAGAGTTAGCAAAACGCGCAGGGGTAAACTACGAAGATTTAATGGGCCGTAGAACGTCAGACGCAGACATCATTGCAGATTTGATGGGCCGCGATGTTTCTACTGTTCAGCTGGGGCCTACTATTGCGGCCTCTGAGCGTTTAGTTCCAGAGCTTGTGGATTTTGACGTTTCAGGCGCTCGTGAAGCGGGTTATTCTGTGCGCGAGATTGCACAAGAAATCGCGGGCCGCGCGCAAGTAGATTATAATGCTTTGCGCGCACAAAAAGAAGATTTAGAGATCATTTCTGAACTTACCGGTCAGCCTTTGATTGGTGGACCAAGAGCTTTTGTGCAAGGTGCTCTACGGGAAGCTCCTCCTGCTTTGGCCCTCGGCATGGGCGTTGCAGCTGTTCCATTTACAGGTGGCGCGTCAATTCCGTTGATGCTTGCAGCCGGCGCCGGCTCCTACTTGGTTGCCGATGAAATAACAAGTCAATTTTTTCCGGATAAACCTCCTTTGGAAAGAGGATTTTACGAAGCCGGGCGGACAACCGGTGCAGGTTTGGCCCCCGTAGGGCAAATGCAGCAGGCTATATCCAAATTACCTGTGAACGCAAACTTGATGATGACCAACCTTACTCGCGACATGAGTAAGAAAGCGGGTACGTCTTTGCCAACATTCTATTCTTACGCTCCTTCGACCACGGCCCTTGAAAAGATGTTTCAATCAATGCAGACAATGCCCGCGGCAACTTCTGCAATAGAGGGCACCTCTGTTTTGAGTGCTGCCTTAGCCGGTGGATTGGTAGAAGAAGCAGCACCGGGTAACGAATTTGCTCGTTTAAGCGCAGAGTTAGGTGCGGGTATTGTGAACCCGACGCTACGCATTGGACAATTGGCGCAACTCGCTTCGCGGAGCGTAAAAGACGCTGTTCAAGGGATCACTACAGAAGGTCGGATTAAACAGGTTGGACCTGAAATCGTAACTTTCCTCACGGAAGTTAGCGAAAACCCTGAAATTGCCATTGAAAACATAATGGATAAATACCCTGCAATTGTAAAATTAGCGGATGAAATGGGTGTTGATTTTGGCGAAAGACTGCCCGCAGTTGCTGCTCGCAGCAAGGGCTTGGGAATGTTGCTTCAAAATGTCATTGGCAATGAGCGAGTGGGACCGACCGTCAGAAGGTCTGTTGCGCAAAACATGAACGCGTTGTCATCTATGATTGAAATTATGGCTAGGTCAGGCGATCCAAACTTAATGCGAGAAGCCGCAAAGTTGGAAGGTGCGTCAACCCAACTTTTGTTGGAACAACGGTTAATGCAAGTGAACGAGAAAGCCGCAGACCTTGCAAGTAAAGTGCTTAGAACAACGGATGAAGACGGAAACCCCGTCGCCGTTACCGCGGCACAAGTAGACAAAGCTGCAAAAATTATAGCTGATTTAAATGCGGGCTTGATGGAAGAAGCACGGGCCGCGGA
>Ga0255781_10001129_pt1 | contig 22019 bp, 32 predicted proteins | sample 101ome_21_FD_179979 | JGI IMG/M metagenome (GOLD analysis project Ga0255781, IMG submission 179979) | Coastal salt marsh microbial communities from the Groves Creek Marsh, Skidaway Island, Georgia - 101413BT metaG (version 2) | ecosystem: Environmental > Aquatic > Marine > Intertidal zone >... | reverse complement strand
CAACAGCCTTCGCTACCGTCACACCATCCTTCGTAACCGTAATACCGTGAGTGTGGTTGGGACTCTCGATAAGCACAGTCTGACCGCTAGGTCCTAGAGTGGACTTAACCGCCCTAGCCAACTGCTCAATGCCAGACACAAGTTTCACCCCATCAAAGTAGAGGTCCTTCAGTATTTCATTCATAGTGCCCCAAAACTAATGTGTCGGAATGTCGATTTCAAGTCTCCCTATAGAGAGAGAGAGAGAGAGAGAGAGAGAGAGAGTTCCTTGTATACGAGGAAAAATAATCGACATAATCGACACCGGAGCTGATAACCAGTAACTTAACTCAGCACAAATACCAAAAAAACGACACCCGCTGTGTCGAAAATCGACACAAATGACCTGAATGCAACACACCCCGGACGTTTCCGGGGTGTGCCTCTTAACCAAATTCTGTGAGCACTTGCCTGCTCAAGGGCAATATATGGCATTAGATATATAGGGGTTTTGGGTTCTATGCCGTTTGACGCACGCGCCGCGCCTGCGGAAAGCGACCTGCCAAAGAAGGGGGGGGTCTTGTTCCGCCGCGCACCTCCGGATTTTTTGGCGATTGCCCACGCACCTGTCCCCTGCCCCCTGCCCCCGGTCGTCAACGACCGCCCCACCACCGAACCCCTGACGAGAGACCGAACGAGAGAGGGCATCGCCCCCGCGCCCGTCCGCCCCTGCCCCCGCCCCGGGAAGAGAGAGACCCCGAGCCGCTCCCTAACCACCCCACCTCCTGTCCTGTCCTGTAACTGCTGACCCGGTCGTCCTGCTCCGGTCGTTAACGACCGCCCGTGTGATGCGGTCGCGCTGACGCGCTCTCAGGGGCGCACGAAAAAAAAGAAGAGAGATGTTGTGGGAATGAAAAAGATTTAGTATCTTTGTCGAAGACAAGTGGGAAGGCAATGTCGCTGACCCTTGAAACGTCTACCTATCATGGCAAAGAAAGCCACCCCCCAAACGACCGCCGGGTTCGATATCACGGCAATCAGCTTCGGCAACAAGGTCACCTTTGGCTCCATCCAACGGGACACCGCCAAGCTTACCGCCCTCGGCAACGAGCGGTTCACCCGCTCCATCAAGTTGGGCAACGCCTACCAACAGGTCACTCTGTGGTGGAAGGAGTCGGGCAAGACTATGTTCGCCGAAGCGGGCAAGTCCACCAATTGGGACGATGCTGTCGTCGAGTTGACGGGCAAGAGCCGTGGTTGGTTCAACAAGTTGGTCCGCGCCGCCAAGGCGGCTGACGCTTCCCCGGAAGTCCTCGCCGCTTACCAAGCCGCTGAGGAGCAGAAGAACCAATCTTGGAACATCGAGCGGTTCCTGAGCTACGTCAACGACGATGCCAACTCTGTCGAGGGCGAGGAGGTCGAGGTTCAGGACGTCCGCGAGGTGGACTCCACCAAGGGCGGCAAGATGCTCGGTCAGATGCGCCTGTCGGGTTGCTCCAAGGACGTGTACATCAACTCGTCGGTGGAGGTCGAGACCGAGGCGGAGGACCGGGACATTCAGGTGATGCTCGCGGTGTTCAAGGACAGGCTCGCCGCCGCCGGCTTCAAGGGTGCCGCCGGGATGATTAAGGTTCCCACCAAGGTCGACGAGACCACGGGCGAGTCCATCAAGGACGAGGCGGTGCAGTACATCAACGGCTGACCCGGCGACCGCTCCGAGCCGGTCGTTAACGACCGGTATGCCCCGGCACTTTCGAGTGTCGGGGTTTCGGGGTGCAACACTTACGCTATGTACAACACACTCACCACCATCGCAGACCTCATCGAGCAGGTCAAGCACGTCATCCACATCGTCGACACATCTGTGACCGGACCCCACATGGAGTTCATGGCGACCTACGACAACTTCCTCACCTTCAAGGAGGATGGCGAGGTGTTCGCCCTCTCTTTCGAGGATGCCCCCTCTTGGATTGACGCATGGCGAACCTACATGGGCTTCTGACCGGTCGTTAACGACCGCCCTGCGCCTCGCACCTCCCCGGTGCGGGGCTTTGGGGGTGCAAAACATCAACACTATGAAGAGACTCCTCTCCCACCGTGGCAATGCCACCGAGGCTTTCGCCTCCGCCCTTGGAACCGCCATCGCCTTCGGCGAGTCCATCTACTCCAACTCTCAGGAGCACGTGGTCAGCCCTGACACCCGCTCGGTGTGGCCCATTGACCCCATCAGTTGTGACGCTGACTGCGCCCGCGATATCTACACGGAGTGGTCGCAGGGCTTTATGGAGGCTTGCTCCCTGAGGGGCGACTACGGGGTACGCATCCGCCTCTCGGCCTCTCGCAACAGGGTCATCATCGACGTGGTTCGTTTCTGACGACCGGTCGTTAACGACCGCCCCTCGCCTCCCTGCTCACCGCAGGGGGGCTTTGGGGGTGCAAGACATTCGATATGACAAGCACACTGAACTCCTTCCTCGTCGACTTCACTCACGACAGCCCGACGAACTACGCACGCATCGCCTCTGTGTCCCTCATCACGGGCGTTCACCTGACTGCCCTTGAGGACGCGTTTGCCTTGGCTACTGAGTGCGGTGAGGCTGAAGCGTGGGGCGGCGGCATCAACCACATCATCGACAGGGTATCCATGAGCAGTCACCGCATCAGGTTCCGCATCTACAACAGGTACGAAACTCGCGACCGCTCCACCGACACGCCCGCTATAAATTAACAACCAAAATACTTGCACAATCCAAACATTCTTCGTACATTGCACTATCATTCATTCAGCACTATGCAACACACCATCACCCCCATCGAGGCTGACCTGCCTACTGTCCTGCTCAAGGAGTGGAACGACAAAGGATTCGTATCGGAGCGCGAGGTCTCCAAGTACCATGACCTTGACCCTACCCACATCCGGGTACGCACCTTGCCTGACGGCTACGAGGGTGTCTACCACCGTGGCGAGTTGCCTCCCGGCACAGCCCTTCACTCTGCCATGCTCATCGTATTGAAGAAGTCATGAGAGTGCTTATCACCCACTACGCGGGCTTCGACGGAGTGTCGGTAGCCCAAGATGTCGAGAGCGTTGACGATGCCATGAACATCGCGATGAAGAACTACGACGACACTGACACCTACGTTGTCATCAACGAGTTGACCGAGGATGACAAGTGGGGTCGCAATTGGATTGGCGAGCGGCACGCTGACGGCGTGGTCAGGTTCAAGCGTCAGCCCAACGACACCTGCTACATCGCCACTCACTACCTGCCTGCGCTCATCAACGGTGACGTGTCGGGGTTCGATTCGGGCGACGAGTACCATCTCGAAGAGTTCGTCGGTCAGTATCAAGGCTGTCGGTTCGACGTAGTCACCGAAGAGTTCGGTGAGATGGCCACCTACTTCACCACCTGCGAGGTGTGCGACAAGAAAGCTATGTGCGCCAAGGTCAAAGTGTTTGCAGTATGAGAGAACTATTCCTCCTCCGAGGTCTGCCGGGTAGCGGCAAGACCACCATCGCCCGGTCGTTAACGACCGGTGGATTCCCTGACGGCTACTATGAAGCCGACCACTTCTTCATCGACAATGAGACGGGCAAGTATCAGTTCGATGCATCCAAGGTTCCCTTGGCTCACGACACTTGTATCCACCGTGTCAAGGAGCATATGTACTCCCTGACCGAGGACAGACCTGACCCTGTGCAGGACGTCTACATCGTGGTGAGCAACACGTTCACCCAAGAGTGGGAGATGAAGCCATACTTCGAACTCGCGGAGCGGTACGGGTTCATTGTCCACACCCTGATAGTGGAGAACAGGCACGGCGGGGTCAACAGTCACGGTGTCCCGCAGTCCAAGGTTCGTGAGATGCAGGACCGATTCGAAATCAAGTTGCAATGAAAAAGAAAAGACTATCCAAGGTATGCCGTGGTCTCGGCATCACCAGCCCTGAGGGCATCCGCATCCTCAGTCTGTACGGTCGCAAGATTGTGCGCAAACCCAACACAAAACTGTCACGCTTGGAGCGGGCAATCATTCACTTCCACTTATTCGTGTTCAAGGTAAAATAAATTCATCAAATCCCTTGCGTATCTCAACTATTAGTTGTACATTGCGCTATCATTCAATTCAATACACAATGAACGAACACAAGTTCAATCTCCGGGCGCGAGCCAAGGCTTCCCCGGTCTACCCTCGGTGGGTACTCATCGGTCAGTTCACGACCGAGGACGATAAGGCGAGACTCATCTCTCGCATGGGCAAATTCTACGACGAGTTCCAATCGGAGCCGGTCGTTAACGACCGTCAATCATGAAAGACAAACTCATCAACGCCAAGGTCATCTATCCTACCCTTGGTCACACCGTACTCAGTACGGGACAGGATATCCACCGAGACGAGAACGTCGAGGTCGTAGTCCACGTTGGCACCAAGGCTTCGGGCCATGCGTGGTTCGAGTTCGGAGACACCAAGTGGCATGGCGAGAAGTACTACGCCGAGGGTTCCCTTGAGATTGACGGCGGCAAGCTTGTCGACTACGATGGTGTCGGGTCACTGCCTACGGTGGTGATGGACATCCTCCGCAACGAGTTCGGCATCGACGTGACGGAGGTGTACCACAATGACGGTCAGCCCAACAAGTACAAGCTGTTCAAGTACCACGTCAACGGCGAGGTGTTCGACGATTGGAACGATGCCCGCGAGTACATCCACTCGTTGGACCTCAACAAGGAGGACAACCGCGCAATGTTCAAATCAATACTAGAGCTATGAGAGACCAACTCATCATCATCCTTCGCGATGCCCGCTCCATACAAATTGGAGCCGACTGCAACCGCGTCAAAGAGTTTGCCAACAACATTGAGGTCGAAGCCATGTCCGCTCTGCAAGGTGGCAAGCACCTCATCCCAAGCAATATGTTTGGAGAAATCACCATCCCGAAGGGCGTCATCACCAAGATGAGCATTGGCGAAGACGACCTGTGGTTCAGCCACGGGTGCGCCTTGGACGTCAACGTCTTCTATGGACGCGGGTGGCAGTGGGCCATCTACCCTGTCAATCACGAAGGAACCAACACCGACCACCTCATTGAAAAAGGAACGCTATGAAAAAGTATAACTCCGTCTACACCCTGTCCTTTCAGGTCAACCACTCCAAGGAGGACGGCGGTGACGTCAGCCTGCGTGACCTGCGCACTTCCATCAACAAGAAGATTGACGAGGCGTGCGCCGAAGGCAACCCCCTCCCCATCTTCGAGGGTCCACTCGACACCGAACAGGTGTACCCCTTCGACGAGGGTGACAAGTACTACTCCGTCGATTGGGATGAGAACGCCAAGGAGTGGCGACTTGACTGTAGTGTATGGGACGATGTCAGCGTCGAAGCCCACGACAGCAGGAGGGGACGACCCTTCTTGTACCTCGCCTCCTGTAATGTGGCGGTCACCGAGTTGGTCAAGCGTATGCTCGAAGACATCGAGTGGAACTTCAACAGGATTAAGGCCGCCGGGTGGATTACCTGTCATATGCAGGCAAATGGTTTCAAGTACCCCACCGAGGTGGGTGAAAGAGTCACCGCCGAGCAGGTGTACCCTTCTATTCACGCATGGATGAACCGATGAAGTACAACGTAACCATCAAGTGGGAAGCCATGGGCTACTACGAAGTCGAAGTGTATGCCGACAGTGAGGACGAAGCTATTGAGTTGGCGAGGCAAGAGGACGACGACGACCTGCAAGCGCAGATGAGTAGCTACCGCGTCACCTCCGAGGACGCGCATCATATCATCGAGTGCGAGCGGTGTGAAGACACCGGGGTTGTTAGCACGGGCTTGGGTATAGCAGACCCTGACGACGACGAGAAACCATGTCCTGACTGCCAATGAAAACGCACATCGACCTTGTTGTCCGTGTCCGCAAGGAAGCAGACAACCCGCCATACACCGCTGAGGAGTTGGCGCACTACCTGAAAAACAATATCGCCAATGCCATCCACGGGCGGCACGGCATCACCGACTTCGACATCGAGGTCATCAAACAAATTCAACATGGGACTTGATATGTACATGACCCCCTTGGCAAAGCGCCGGGGAATCTATTGGCGCAAAGCCAATGCCATCCACAACTACATCGTAGAGAAGCACGCCGATGGAGTTGACGAATGCCAACGCATCATGATGTCACGCGAAGACATCAGGCACTTGGCTGACACCTGCACGGCGGTCGTTAACGACCGGTCTCTTGCACCTGACCTGTTGCCTACCGCGTCCGGCTTCTTCTTCGGAAACACCGAGTACGACAATTGGTACTTCGAGCAGTTGGAGCATACCGAGCGTGAGTTGAATGCCGCGCTTGAGAAAGACGATTGGGACTTCATGGAATACCAAGCATCATGGTAAGACACAGAGCCTTCGACGTGCGGTTCATGCCGCCGACCAACACCCTTGGCGCAAGGATTCGCATCCGCGATTTGCGCAGGGACGATAAGGTTGTCATCCCTTACGACCACTACATCGGCGATGTCCTTGAGCAGGGGGCGGCATACCTCAAGTCCATTGGCATTGAGCCTGACGTCCTCCTCCTTGCCGACAAGCTGGACTGCTACCTCATCGGCAGCGAAGACTTTGAAACCCCACTGACATGAGAACAAAGCACCTCGACAAGCACATGGCACAGTTGTGCCGGGAGCGAGCCAAGAAGATGGCCGACCACGACAAGCGCATGGGTTGGGAAGACCTGTGCGGTGACGCCGCCAATATCCGTGGCTTATCGCCTCTGCTTCGACGCCATGCAAGCGACGAAGAGATTCGCAAGTACATCAGCAACATGGACACGGCATGCCGTGAGCAGTTACCTGATATGGTATGGCAGACATTCAAAGGTTGACCCCGCTATACATGGATGAGCTATGGGAGCGTATCGAAGACCTTGAGCGCAGACTCATAGACAACCCTGACGACAGAGGCGTGGCAATGCTACTCGATTGTTGCCTTCGTGACTACGATGCGAAGACACGGTTGATAAATAAAGATAGCAATTCTCTTGCACACTTCGTATAATTTTATTATATTGCAGTATGATTCACAACTACAATGAAGCTATTCGTTCGCGCCAAAAGCAAGGCAGAACTCAACCGCAAGTTGCGGGAGGGTGTCACAGTCACGGGGTTGGAGTACTCCCTCCTGCGACAGGGCATCGAGTTCACCTTGGGTGTGGATGTACCGGACAAGACGCGAGTGTTCTTGTTCAGCAAAATTCAGAACGGGTTTCCATTAGCGCACTCTAACGGAACCTACAATTACTATTCAAATCAAGTGCAATGAATGATTCAACACCGGTCGTTAACGACCCAATTCAAAAGACTGTCGAGGCTAACCTCGCAGAAGCCAAGCAAGCCATCGAGTCTATCGAGGCACAACTCCTTGAAGTCAAGTCCTGCATCCGCAGTGTCGAGGCTGTCCAAGACCCACCCATATCCAAGGAGCAGGTCACCAAGATGTTGCGCGAGGCATACAACCTCGGTGCTACGGCACACGAGGAGAACATTACCGTCAACCCAGACAATTCTTGGTCGAACAGCATCGAGGTTCACGCCGAGATGGAAGAGGGCGGCTTCAGGTACTACGGCGATGTCAGCGTCGAAGCAGACACCATCAAGGAGGCCATCGAGTTCAACGACCACAACATAACGGACGAGCAGGTCGAGGAGATTATTGCAAGACAGACGCAGTCTTGACATTGTGTTGAATGATAGTGGGGGGAGGCGTCCCCCCACGCTTTCTTTTCTACCATGATTCCAACTCAAGAAGCCCGCATGTTTGCGGAAGCCGTAGGCAAAGCCGTTGCCTTCGGAGCAAGCGTCACCGTGTGTGATATCTTCAATGCCCCCAACATCAAGGGGTACATTCACTACGTTCCTGAACAACAGAACTTCATCACCTCCCTACGTCAGGCATTCACCATGGATGCTTTCCGTGAATGGAAGCGCATGATGGAGGAGGCAGAGGTTATGGCACACAACCTGAACATAGACCCATGTCGCTATGGTGTAGCCATCACCCGCAACAGGGACACGGTGGGCATGGGCATTGCCGTCCACTACTACTCACTTCCGTCTATCAACGATAGCGCGAAAGCAAACAACGTCGATACCGTATGGGACTTGGCAGACATAACGACTCCAATGAAGAGCTGATTGAATTTCGCGACTACCTCTCCGAGTTAGCTTCAGGCTACTTGGAGAGATACGGTCGTGACGAAGTCTATTATTCCCTCATCAATACAATTGATACCATCCATGATAAACTCAACCACTAACTACGAGCAGTTTGAATTCATCGAACCCAACCGCCCCCTCAATGGGGCGCACGTCAACGCCTTGAAGAAGCACATCTCTTCCTCTGGTCTCCTTGTCCCCATCCTTGTCACCGCTGAAGGAACCATCATTGATGGTCAGCACAGATTCCATGCCTGTCGTGAGCTTGGCATAGCCGTCGACTACATTGTGCGTGAGGCGGTAGACATCAAGGACATCGTCAAGATGAACAACCTGTCCAAGCCTTGGACAATTATGGACAAGGTGCAGAGCTATGCCTCTATGGGCAACGAGCATTACATACGTCTCCTTGAGTTCCATGACGACTGCAAGCGGGTGCATCCCAAGTTCCCCATCCGTTCTTCTGCACACCTTGCGCAGGGCAGTTCTTCTCAATCCGGGTCAAGCAATTCCAAGATGAGTCTTGGCGGCGGCACATGGGAGTTCCGCCACGGATATGACGATGCTATTGAGAGGCTCGATGCCATCGGCTCGTTTGCACGCTGGCCTTTCTACATCAACAACAACTTCATCACAGCCATGCTTCGGTGTATGCGTACCGTAGATGGGTTCAGTTGGGAGGAGCTGTTGCGCAAGGCTAACTTGCATCCCCACTTGTTCCTCCATGCCGGTACTACGGCTGAGTTCATCCGCATGTTCGAGAACGTGTACAACCACGGCAAGAGTGCCGCCAAGCACAAGCGTTTCTTTTAACCTGAATCAAAAATGAAGAAAGAAGTATTCAAGGAGTACGTCGACAAGGTCACTGACCATTTCGACATGACGAGCGAGCAGTTGTTCGCGAAGAAGAAAGACAAACCAATCGTGGACGCACGCCACGTGTTGTTCTACCTATGTCATCAGCGCCAAATCACCGATAGCTACATCAAGCACTACATGAGTGAGTACGGTTACGACATCTCTCTCTCTGCCATCGGGCATGGAATCAAGAAGATGGACAAGGAGGTGGGCAACGACCATGATTACGCAACCCTTATTGACAAACTCAAATGAGCAAAGATTCTGTATACATGAAGCTCAAGTCCATCGACGTCCGCCCCAAGGCGGAGAAGAAAGGACGGGCAGACTACCTGTCGTGGGCTCACGCTTGGGACATGGCGAAGAGCGAGTACCCTGATATGCAACGTGTCATCTATGAGCACGAGCATACCGGACTCAACTACTTCACCGATGGCAAGACGGCATACGTCAAGGTCGGCATCATCATCAATGGTGTTGAGCACATCGACATGCTTCCTGTCATGGACCACCGCAACAAGTCCATAGCTATCGACAAGCTATGTAGCTTCGAGGTCAACAAGAGTATCCAACGCGCCACCGCTAAGGCCATTGCGATGCACGGCCTTGGACTATCTCTGTGGACGGGTGAAGATGTTCCATCGCAACCATCCGAGGCCAAGGACACCCCCTCAAATGCGGTCGTTAACGACCCAAAGAAGAAGATTGCCTTGAAGGTGGACGATGAGAACTGGGCTAAGGTTCTCAAGTACGTAGTCGCAAACAAGCAGAAGGGCATTGATGCCTTGCTCAAAGAGTTGCGACAGAAGTATAGCATCAGCGCCTCGGTAAAGAAGTCTATTGCCGAGAATCTATGAGCGACATCATTGAGCAACTGCGTGACGATACCAACTACTACGGAGAGTTTGGCAGGCAGTATATATCTAACTCGGATATCAAGGTTCTGCTTGAAAACCCATCCATGTTTGGTGTCCCCACTCCTGACAACCCTTCCTTTGCCAAGGGGCGTCTGTTCCACCAACTCATCCTTGAGCCTGAGAAGGCGGCCAAATGGTATGGTGTAAGGGCATCGGCACGTAACACCAAAATCTACAAGGATGCGTGTAAAGAGAAGGGTGTAGACTTTCTGCTCCTCACCAAGGAGATGGAGGAGATAGTGGGTTGGGCGGAGAAGATGCTTGGCAATTACGACTTCTTCGAAGCCATCCGTGATGAGGCCAACGTCTATGAGGAACCCGCCGTGGGTACCATCATGGGTCGAGAGTTCAAAGCCAAGGCCGACATTCTCTGTCCCGACCGCATCATCGACCTGAAGACAACGGGTAACATCGACGACTTCAAATGGTCGGCACGCAAGTATGGTTACGACAGCCAATGCTACATATACCAAAGCCTATTCGGCGTACCGCTGGTGTTCTTCGCCATCGACAAGAAGACGGGTATGATGGGCATGTACGAGCCAAGTGAAGACTTCGTCCGCCGTGGCAGGGACAAAGTTGAACGGGCCCTTGAGGTCTACGACAGGTTCTTCGGAGCCAATGCCACACACAACATCGAAACCTTTTACATCAAAGAGACGCTATGAGCGACAACAAAGACAGGGTCTACGCACCCGGCATGTCATGGAAGCAGCCCAACGACGCTGCACCTGACTTCATCAAAGCCAAGCTTGGCATCAACGTGGAGGAGTTCGTTGCCTTCCTTGAAGAGAACAAGAAAGAAGACGGATGGGTCAACTTCGAAATGAAGGAGAGTCAAGACGGACGTTACTACTTCGAGCTCGACACGTGGGTTCCTAAGCCAAAGGACGAAGAAGAGGACGTGCCATTCTGAATTGGTTTACAGGCACAACTCGGGGAGGGGGGGCAACGGCCCCCCTTCTTTTACCTGTGTCGATTTCAAATGCCCCTATAGTAGTAGTAGTAGTTCTTTTATTTTCTTCTTTACTCTTGTATACGTGAAGAAAAAATCGACATTATCGACACTTCTCCTGAAAACCAACAAGTTAACTCGACACAAATACAAAAAAATCGACACCAACCATGTCGGAAATCGTCACAATCTTCCGAAACATTCGGGAAACGGAGGCACCATTCCATCGCTCCGTGGCATTCGTGCTGAACAGAATCAAGGATGGAGCAAGCAAAGACATCGTCTCAAGAATCCGTAAGGAGAAAGACAAGGCTTCGCGCAACGAGATTAAGAAGGAGCTACCTGCGGTATGTTTCTCTGGCTTCTTCACCAAGCGTAGTGATGCCGCCATACAGGAGCATAGCGGATACATCTGCCTCGACTTCGATGGTTACAACACCACAAAGGACATGAAGGCAGAGCGGGATAGGCTGGAGAAAGACAAGTACATCTACTCCGTCTTCACGTCCCCATCAGGCAACGGGCTCAAGGCTTTGGTCAGGATACCTGAAGACGTGGACAACCACACCAACTACTTCAACGCCCTTGAGAAACACTTCAACTCCGAACACTTCGACAGGACGTGCAAGAACGTAAGCCGCGTATGCTACGAGAGCTACGACCCGCTCATCTACATCAACGAGAAGAGCGAGGTATGGACAGGCATCGAAGACCCGGAGTACGTGGAGGTAGAGACCAATCGCGATGCACCAACCATCGCCATCACCGACGAGAACAAGACGGCTGACATCCTCATCAAGTGGTGGACGAAGAAGTACGGCTTGGTTCAGGGCGAGCGCAACCACAACGTGTACATCCTTGCCATGGCATTCAATGACTTCGGCATCGCCAAGAGCTTGGCCTCGCACATCTTCCGTCAGTTCGAGCAGTCCGACTTCACAGCCTCAGAGATAGAGAACACACTCAACTCTGCGTACAGCAACGTAGCCAACCACGGCACGAGGTACTATGAGGACTCGGACCGCATCAACAACATCAAGGCACAGCTAAAACGTGGCGTGTCAAAAAAAGAAATCCGCTCCCAACTAAAGGGCGAGGTTGAGAGCGATGTTATTGAGTCCGTCCTTGAGCGCGTAGAGAAAGAGAACGAGGAGCAAACCTTTTGGATGAAGTCCGAGAAGGGTGTCATAAAGATTGTTCCCCTCGACTTCAAGACGTTCCTAGAAGACAACGGGTTCTACAAGTACGCACCCGAAGGCAGTAAGAACTATGTCTTCGTCAAGGTCACCAACAACCTCATCGACCACGCCTCAGAGAAAGAGATAAAGGACTTCGTGCTTGGCTACCTACTCAAGCTCGAGGACAAATCCATCTACAACTTCTTCGCCGATGCGGTGCGCTACTTCCGTGAGGAGTTCCTTACCCTGCTTGCCACCATCGATGTGTACTTCATGGAGGACACCAAGGGTACGGCATACCTGTACTACCGCAACTGCGCCGTGCGTATCGGCACTGACGGCATAGACATCATCGACTACCTCGACCTCGGTGGGTATGTATGGAACGACCACATCATCGACCGCAACTTCGTTGAGTGCAGCCACGAAGGCTGCGACTACTCCAAGTTCATCGCCAACATCTGTGGTGGAGACGAGCACCGCACGGCAAGCATGGAGTCTACCATCGGGTATATGCTGCATGGGTACAAGAACCTGAGCTACTCCCCGGCGGTCATCCTCAACGACGAGGTCATCAGCGACAACCCGGAGGGTGGGACGGGCAAGGGCTTGTTCATGAACGGCCTCAGCCACATGAAGAAGCTGGTAGTCATAGACGGTAAGGCGTTCGCCTTCGAGCGTAGCTTCCCGTATCAGCTTGTGAGTGCTGACACGCAGATACTTTGCTTCGATGACGTAAAGAAGAACTTTGACTTCGAGCGTCTATTCAGCGTAGTCACAGAGGGTTTGACACTGGAGAAGAAGAACAAGGATGCCATCAAGATTCCGTTTGAGAAGTCACCGAAGATTGGTATCACCACCAACTACGCCATCAAGGGTGCGGGCAACAGCTTCGCCCGGCGCAAGTGGGAGCTGGAGTTGCATCAGTACTACAACAAGACGTTCACCCCCGTGCAGGAGTTCGGCAAGCACTTCTTCGCAGAGTGGGACGAGAACGACTGGTGCATGTTCGACAACTACATGGTCGCATGCCTACGCTCTTACCTCAATACCGGCCTTGTAGAAAGCAAGTTCATCAACCTTGGTATCAGGCAGCTCTCGGCAGAGACGAGCCATGACTTCATCGAGTGGTGCGGCCTGCTTGGCGGTCCCGACAACGCCATGTTGGAGCCGTACAAGAAGGTGTACAAGGACACCATCTTCAACGACTTCGTCATGGAGTACCCGGACTATGCACCCAAGGCGAAGATGAGTATCTCTCGCACGAGGTTCTACAAGTGGCTTGTATCGTACTGCCTGCACAAGCACGGCGTACCACCAGAGGAGGGACGAGACAGCAACGGCAGGTGGATGCGGGTTCGCCACCGCCATGAGCTCGAACAGCAAACCGAGATGGAATGGAACTGAGGCAGTATCAAAAAGAGATTGTCGCCAAGGGGGTAGACATCATCCGCAACTATGGGTTCCTGTACCTCGCTATGGAGGTGAGGACAGGCAAGACCCTTACGTCGATGAGCATCGCTGAGGAGTTGGGTGCTCAGTCCGTGCTTTTCCTGACCAAGAAGAAGGCGTTACACAGCATCGGTGAGGACGCCAAGAAGTTGTGTCCGAGCTACGAGTTCTTCGCCATCAACTACGAGAGCATGCACAAGCTCCCCAAGATTAATTGGGACGTAGTCATCTTGGACGAGGCACACACCTTGGGTGCCTTTCCGAAGCCAAGCCAACGGGCAAAGAAGGTACGGTCGTTAACGACCGGTCGTAAGGTTATCCTCATGTCCGGCACACCCACCCCGGAGTCGTACAGTCAGATGTACCATCAGGTGTACGGCATCAAGGGCAACCCCTTTGCGCGGTACAAGAACTTCTACCGCTTCGCTGACGACTACGTCAACGTCAAGGAGCGCACCATCGGTGGCTTGCGCATGTACTTCTACGACGATGCCAAGGACTCCATCCTCAAGGCTATGGCTCCCTATACCATCAGCTTCAGTCAGGAGCAGGCGGGCTTCAAGAACGACCTGCGTGAGCACATCCTCCGTGTGCCTATGGACGAGAGGACATACAAGTGGTGCAACGAGTTGCGCAAGCACCGCGTCATCGACGGCAAAGACGAGACCATCCTCGGAGATACTCCGGTCAAGCTGATGATGAAGCTGCATCAGATGTACTCTGGTACGGTCAAGTTCGAGAGCGGCAACACGATGGTGTTCGACTACAGCAAGGCCGAGTTCATACGCGACCACTTCAGGGGTCAGAAGATTGGAATCTTTTACAAGTTCAAGGCCGAGCTCGACGCACTGAAGGAAGTCTTCGGCGAAGAGTTGACCACGGAGCTGCCTGAGTTCGAAGCCACCGACAAGAGCATTGCCTTACAGATTGTCAGCGGGCGTGAGGGCATCTCCCTAAGGCAAGCTTCTGCGCTCGTGTACTACAACATAGACTTCTCTGCGACAAGCTACTGGCAGTCGCGAGACCGCATGACAACCAAGGACCGCACCGACAGTGACATCTACTGGGTGTTCAGTGAGCGGGGCATAGAATCTAAAATCCACAAAGCCGTATCAAACAAGAAAGACTACACGCTAAATCACTTTCGTGACGACATCCGTACCTTAGGGTAGGATGACGGAGCAACAGATTCAGAGTCGCCGTATCAAGGAACTAGAGGAGCAGGGCTACTACGTCATCAAGCTCATCAAGACCAATAAGAACGGCATCCCTGACCTTGTTGCCATCCCTCCTGACAGTGGTGTTCTTTTCTCCGAGGTCAAGCGACCCACGGGCAAGGTCTCCAAGTTGCAGGAGTATCGCATGAAAGAGTTGAGAGCCCATGGAATCGAGACCGAAGTATATCGAGGTTGAATCCCACTACGAGTTGGACGAGGGGTTTGTGGACGGAATCATGGAGCTGGCGGCCCACCATAGGCTGCGCGTGTTACGCCAAATAAACAGTGCTATCGAACACCTTGAACAAGACGATGATGATACGTTGTCAGCGGGTGGGCGTGTCGGTAGCGACCTGTACTACAAATTCGAATACTACAATATCGAGGGGTGGATGCCCGTGCTGCTCAGCTTTGAGACGGTAGACGTGGACGACTACCTCGATATGATGATTGACAATACACTAGTGATATCATGATTGCACCCCACCACCCCGATGAGATTCGGCGCCTCGCCGATATCTGTCACATGATTTTTAACGTCGACGTCTTCGTCTCCTGCCGGGAGCGAGCCTTCGTCGATGCCCGCATCGTCTTTTCCGCCCTTCTCCGTGAGCAGGGTATAGGACCGTCCCGTATCGGGCGCATCCTCGGTCGCGACCACGCCACCGTACTGCACTACTTCCGCAAGGCGGAGGCCCTGCTTGAGACAGACAAGATATTCCGCAAGAGGTTCGTTACTGCACGTGAGCAGTACATTGGTGAAGACCCCGTCTTTTACTACACATCTCCGGAGCTACGCAAGAGGTTTATGGATATGCGACAAGAGTTGGAGGAGACGAGGGAGAAGCTGGAGGAAGCACGCGAGCAGTTGAAATACGACCAACGCCTCAAGCCCATCATCGATATGGTGCGTATCCGCACCAAGCGTGGCGAAGAGGAGGAGATAGCCAACAGAATCAACAGAGTATACAACGGCATATGAAGTGCCCGCAGTGCCGACACAACATGATGTGGGTGGGTGACCACGACTCCGACGAAGACGGTCAGGAGGGACTCATGGTGTCATGGCGCTGCATCAATGAGGAGTGCGAGGTACGCTCCGTCGACGTACACTGGTCACTCGGGTCGCTGTGACTTCGGTACCCCTGCGACATCGTACAACGCGTCGACAGGCTCCTCACCCGCACCCAAATCATAGAGACCGAGGAAGGGGTCAAAGTTGGTTCCAATCACAAGCTCGAGAGCTTCGGTAACAACACGCACGTACTCTTCGTTATTGTACGCCCTCTTAATATCCTTCACCGTCCTACCTATTGGGTCTGTTCCGCCCACACCTTGGGGTCGGTATCCGTACAAGGCTTCGTTCATCATGTCCTCGATGGCAGAACCAACAAACGGAATCATAAACAAGGCATTCAGTGGTGCCGTAGCTAGTTTCAACAGGTACCTCTTCCGGTCTTCGTCATCCCCGGTAAGAAGGAAGATGTTGGACACGGCAGCAAAAGCAATCTGCGCACCGACCAAGGACATAAAGAAAGCCCGCTTGTCAGACTTAGGCACATCCATGTACGCCCTCGCCGCGTTCTTGCCCTGCTTGCGAGACTTGTTGTATGAGCGGTTGATAGCAACGCCGCTTATGATAGCCTTATTGAGCAGAGAGAACAGGGAGCTACTGAACTGAATGAGCCCTCGCGTATACACGTTACCCTTGTACTGCAAGGGGATGGCGTCACCGGGCCTGCGCGACTGCTGCGTTTGGTTGTAGTCGTTGAAGTTCTGCAACGCAAGCTCTGGGTCTACGCCATTCTTTATCTGATTGCGGTATGTCACGAGGTATCCGAGCACACCTCCTATGTCACCAGCAAAGGTCGGAGCCCCTGCCGCCGTGCGCATATACCGAGCCACCTTACCCAAGTAGGTCTCCCTCTTCAGCGGTGAGCGGAACGTACTTACGCCAGACTCAAGGCTGTATACGTTGCCCGTCTTGAACTGCTCAAGCCTTCGAGCGAACTCGCCCGAGATTCCAATGGCCTCGCTGATGGGACCCTTTGCGGTGCCCTTGACAGCTATGGTTGCAAGCTCCGCCATGAGCTCGCCTACAAGCAGGCCATACTCAAGGATGAATAGGGGCAGCTCCAATACCCTCGGTACGCCGGGCTTGTCGTAGTTCTCGAACGCCGTGACGAACGAAGACATCTGCTTGGGAATCTGGAAGAGCTTGAAGGCCAACACCTTCAGGCTGAAATTCCTGTATGCCTTCTCCATTAGCGGAGACGAGAACGAACGCCGGTACGAGTCAGGGTTGATGGATTGGTTGACCATCTCCCGCAACGTAGAGTTGGCGTGGAGGGAGTTGGCAAGGGCGTCCAAGTACTGGTTCTGGAACATCACATTGATGCGCTTGGTACCCTCGGCATACGCCTTGTACCGCTCCATCTGTTCAATGTGGTTGTTGAGCGTCTGAGAAAAAGAAAGTCCCTCGCTGATGTCTACCTCACCGAGCACATCGTTTCGCTCTTTGAAGGCCGGGCTGGTCTCGGCGTCGAATATCTTTTGGAAGTCGACCTCACCCGAAAGCAGTCCCTGCTGCACCTTTCCGGTTACCGTCCTCGTCGGGAAGTAGTCCTCTACGAAGCCAAGGCTTACGTCGTTGACTTTCTTGAACACGTCATTGACCTGCTCGTAGTAGTCGTTGCTCAGGTAGTCCACCATCTTGTCGGCGAACTCTGTCAACTGGCTTCCGAGGTACTGCTCTATCTCAGCCATAACCTCTTCGGTAAAGCCTTGGTCTACTAGCTTCTGCCTTTGCGTCTCGTTCTTGTACAGCGCGTATATACGTAGCAGTTCATCCTTGTTGAGGAACTCATCGTACTTCACTGGGTGCTGCATCAGCAGCTCCTCATCGGTTAGGTTCGCCTTGCTTGGGTACTTCTTACGCAGCTTGTCAGCCCTACGACTCGCTTCTTTCTGTGACGTCGACCTCCTATTCAACTCCAGCCTCATCGGCTGTGCGTTATCGAACAGTATCGACACAATGTCGTTGTAGTTTTTTACGCCATCTATCGAAGAAGCAATCCTATCGAGCACAAGCTTCTGGTCGAGCACACCCCTCTGGTACCGCTCGTTCATCCTGCTCGTCTCGTTGTAGATGTTCTCGTACAGGTAATCGCTTAGCGACTTGGTTACTGTACCGAGGTTGACCACGTGAGAACCTATGCCCTTTAGAATGGGTGCAAAGCCCTCCTCACGGATGAAGCTAAACGTCTTCTTGATGGCGTCAATCTTGGACTTGAATCCCGGACTGTTCCACGCTGCGTTTATCTGCTTCCTGCGTGCGCTGATTTGATTCCTGTTCAACGCCTCCCCTTGCTCATCGCTGAGGAATGGGTACGCATCCCTGATATCGGAGTCTAGCTCCGAGTTCATCGCAGCGTACTGTGACGCCCGAGCCAAGCGAGTGTTCTTCAAGCTCACGCGAGAGAACCCAGCGGCAATCTTCAGGTCTTCAAGCACAGCCTCTACCTCTTCGAGGCTCATGTCCGCGATGTTGCTGACCAAGTCCAATGCAGCAGCGGTATCTACGAGGGCTTGCTCGCGGCTAGTCAGGCTCTCTCCCGCCATGTATTTGGCGACAGCGGCATCTACGTTGGGGTCTGATGCGATATCCTGTGCAATCTTTTGAATCCTCGACCTGTCTTTGAAGTCTGCGGCAGCGTCAAGCACGGGCAGCAAAGCTTCGAAGTACGCCTGTCCCGGAGCATCGAGGTTGCGTGTCCGCACCCTTCCGCTCGCGGTCTTGTACTTCTGTGAAGCCTTCTGCACGAACTTCTTCATGTCCGTAATCAAGCTCCTTCGAATCTGCTCACGCTTCTTTTCTACAAGCTTCAGTATATCCTCGGCTTTCTTGTCGTAGTTTTTCTCGTTGACCTCGTTAACCAGCTTGGTCAGCTTAGCCGCCTCCGCCTTGGTATAGTCGGCGCGAGGGAGAACCTCGCTGATTAGTCTTCGTAGGTTCCTTTGAACCGCCCGCACCTCTCGCTCAGCATACTTCCGCTCCGAACGGATGCGGCGGTCCAGCTTCATGATGTCTTGAAGCTCGGCGTTGATGTCGGCCTTTGCCTTCTTGTCCACAAGGTCCATCACCTTCTGGATTTGTACGAGCATATTGGCTTCGGTCACATTGTTCACCAAACGGGTAATGGCTTTGGCCTCCGCCTTAGTGTACTTACCTGCGGGAAGCAGCTCGGTGAGCATCTTCTTCAACTCATTGCGCACCCTATTGGCGTTGGACACTCCCCTCCTACGCTGACGGATGTTGTTCCGTATCTCGGAAATAATCGCGTTGACCTGCTTGTTTGCTCTGGTCTTGAACGTCTTATCGAAAGCCAAAAGCAACTCCTCCTGCACCTCTACGGTCTGCTCCTTGAACAGCTCGTTACTGCGCAGCAGGTTGAGCGCCTCGGCACGCACCTCACCCATGGATGGGGCCACCCTTTGTCGCGGGTGCTTACGCAGCAACTGGGTATCGGAGAGTTTGTTCTGCTCTGGGAACTTGGCGCGAAGCTCAGCGATACGGTCTTCACGCTGCCTCTTGGTCATCTGCTTCGGAGCCTTCGGCTTGGAGAACTCGTTTATTTGTCTCTTGACAGATTCAAAAATTTCACGACCAACGGTGATGCCACCCTCCACATTTCCGAATGCCTCCGGTATCCCGGTGAACATATCGAAGTACTCTTCCAGCGCAGCGTCGATGGCATCGGAGCTTTCCTTTCCAAACCTTTTGAGTAGGAGCGCACGAATCTGAGAGTCACGGACACCACGGTCTCGACCACGGGCCACCAAGTCCTCTATGGTGCCCGGCTCTGCCATCACCTCGACGACCACCTTCTGTTCTACGCCACGGTCCTCGAAGTCCCTACCTGTGTATGGCCTCTCGTCGGCGTTGTAGATTTCTATGATGCGCTGCTCCAGCTCGCGCTGACGCTCCATCTCCACCATGCGGCGCTCCTCTTCTAGCCTTGCCGCCCTCTCCTCTACGCCCGCTGCGATAATTTCTTTCGGGTCTACGGCACGGCCTGTATCCAAGGACACGACACGGAAGTCATTCATCCGTGTGCCATACTGCTTGACGCCATACCCAAACCGCTGCAAGTTGCGGTTCAACTCCGGCGCCAGCTCAGCGTTCTTGAGGCTCTTGTTGGGCTTGAACTCGTACCGCTCCAGTACACCCACCACGCCGGGGTCTACGACCCGCTGCTCGGCGGCCTTGGGCTCAAGACCAAAGCTGTCTTCAGTAAATATATTCCCGGACTCATCATAAGTCTTTCCGAAGTTCTTGATTGTCACGTCTTGAACACCGAGGATATCGTCAGCCGCAATGACATCCTCCGTATACAGGGCGGATGAAAACCCCCCAAATGGGACTTGGGTAAGGGCGGTGTCCTCTTGCAGGTTCTTGCCCTCGGCATTGACCGCAACTATGGACACCTCTGTGTCCTTTTCTATCTTAGTCTTTAGAGCCCATTGTAGCGCATCATTCAGGTCAGAGAAAACAAAGCTCCGGTTGGCGGTATCGAAACCGTCCCTCTTCTGACCAGCTAATGTAGCAACGCCCCTAGACCACATGGCCTTGCGCCCCTTCTCAATCCCCTTTCTCTGAATACCTCGCTTGTTCCGTTTCGGCGTAACGTGGTATACGACCCGCTGCTCAGCAGCCTTGGGCTTAACATCGTAGATGACCGTGCCGTAGGTGGAGTTGTCCAGCTCAGTCCCAACGGCGTTGACACCCTCATAACCGAGGGCCTTCATTATAGACGTGGACACGCTGTCTATGTTCCCTTCCTCGTTGTACAGGCGAGTAGCCTCAGCCGCAATGCGCTTGGCCTCTGCTGTCGGCAACATCATCCTGTAGTACTTATCAAATACCACATCGAACAGGTCTGGCACAGGGATACGGCGACCATTGTCGTCCCGCCGTATCCGCATTCCGCCCCTATTCCTCTCAATTTTGTTGGCCGCCTCAACAAGCCTTACCTCCTCCACGCCAATGGTATGTGGCTGGTCATTGAACATTGCCCGCCCCCCTTTCCAATTAGCGTACTCTAGGGCATCGTGCAGGCTGTACGTAGCAGGTGCGAGGTTGTATCCGCTAATGTCCACCGCCGTTACATCGCGGTCGTCATACTTCTCCGCGCTCTCTCGGTCCCCAAAGAAATACGCGCCAGTACCGAAGTGTCCCGTACTTCGGCCACCATCCATACGGCCCCGCGACTCGGCCTTGGATTCCACCGCCCCACTTCGATAGACAATGTTCGGACCCTCGGTCTCTACATCGACCCGCTGCTCGGCAGCTTCTCCTCTACGCCCAGCCTGCTCTACATAGGTGATGTTTTGCGGAAGCGTAACCGGCTTGGGATTGAGAGCCTCAAACTCAGCAACAGAGTTGATGCCAATACCACGGGGGTCGAGGCGTGTACCCAAAGAGATGTGCGGATACGGAACGGCCAACTCTTCCCCGATGAGCTCGGACAGCTCGCCGTAAAATCTGGCGAGCCCCGGCATCTCCACCTCCTCGATTAGCGCCTGCCTTGTGTGTCCCGGCGTAATCACCTCGCCGGTGTTGCGGTCTCGGTAAGCAGCGTACTCCTTCTCAATCTCGAAGGCTCGCCCGGTAGGGGTGAACCTAAAGTCTGACCTCTCGATAAGGCGGTTGACGGCCTGCTCGATTTCTGGATTTTGTTTGACGGCACGCATAACCTTACGTCCATTGGGGAAACCAATGATGGTTACGTGCGTCTCGCTCTTCGGGTCGAAGCCGAGCTGAGCCACGCTGCTCACGTCAGACTCTACCGGAATCAAGAATGTTCCGTTCGTGCTATCTATCGTGCGCTGCTCAGCAGCTCGTCCACCCTCTCGGCCTGCTCCTCGCTCACGGCCCTCCCGGACGCCTTCTCCAGACTCTCTCTGAACAGATTCGGCCCATACAGGGGGGTTGACCCCGCCTGCCCTTTCGAGGACTTGGGCTCGGGCTTCGTCGATTGTGATTTTTCCATCTGCATAGTTCTCCCAGATTTGATTGATTGCTTTTACGTTCTCCTTGTTGCCCTTGAACTTGTCGGTGAACAAGCCACGCACGGCCTCCCACGTTACGCTCTGAATCTGGCGGGGCAACATGCCCATCTCTTCCGCCAGTATCTGGTACGCCTCTTGGTTGGCATAGTACGTACCCTTGATACCCTTGGCACCAGAGTT
>Ga0255781_10001127_pt1 | contig 22037 bp, 39 predicted proteins | sample 101ome_21_FD_179979 | JGI IMG/M metagenome (GOLD analysis project Ga0255781, IMG submission 179979) | Coastal salt marsh microbial communities from the Groves Creek Marsh, Skidaway Island, Georgia - 101413BT metaG (version 2) | ecosystem: Environmental > Aquatic > Marine > Intertidal zone >... | reverse complement strand
CATCTGTGCGCTCACCAAACGCACGGTCTACTTGAATTTCAAATTCAAATTCATCGTTGTCTGAAAAGTCTTCGTAGTCTTTGATTACTTTGTCGTCAACGAGCTTGTCTAACACTGCTTGATACTGTTTGAGTGTGTAACCCACAGGCAATGCATCAATAGTAATACGATGCTTTGTTTTGCGTGTAAACGACCCGTGTACTTCCCACTGTCCTTCATTCTCGCCTTTTACAACCTTACACTTCATACCTTTCCAGTATGGTGTTAGTCGAGCAGTAATCTTTGCACCTTCTGCTCGTTGCTGTACCCACTTAACAATTTGTGCAGGATCACGTGGCAATATCTTTTGTGCATAACCAATCGACACACCATCTGAACCATTAATTGCCAGCATAGGCAGTGTAGGCACATAGTAGCGCGGCTCGATCTTTGCACCTTCAAAGTCTTGGTGTTCAAGATTTACAAAGTCATCCTTGACAAACAACTGTTTAAGGACAGGATTCATACGAGCAAAAATGTAACGTGTTGCTGCCGCTTCGTTAATAAACGCTGAACCAAAGTTACCGTCGCCTTCTAACAATGGCACATTGTTGCCACTACCTACATAGTCAGCAGTCATATTAACAATAGTGCCTTCTAAACTACCATGCAAGTATTGTGAGTAATCTTGTACCTTAGGACCTAAGTTACTTACTTTAACAAACTTATCAATATTCTGTTGTAGTACTGTATGTAGAATCTTACGACTTGCATTTTTTTGCCCGTCAATATAACTTGCAAGTTTACGAACGTTGTCATATACTGAAAAGTCAATGTATTCTTCTTTGAAAAAATCTTCTAATTTAAGTTCTGCCATATTATACCTTCATAATATCAAATGGAGCTGCCTGTAGGATTTGCTCTTTACGATAATCAATTGTATTACCACTGAACCAGCTTGTAAAGAGATCAGTATCATCAATACTTACAGTTGGTAACATTTCATCCATAGTATCTGCGGTAATAATGTCTTTTAGATCCTTTTCACTCCATGAACCTAAACCTTTTACGTAACTTACATCCAACTTGTGATCAATTTTGTTTACATCAGCAAATGTGTAAGCCCATTCTTTAACTACATTGTTCTTTTTGCCAATAGCAATAGGAGTGCGTAGGATTTTAATCTTACCACTCTGCAAATGCTCTGGAAAGAACTTGTGAATAAACAGTGCTACCAGTCCACGGATACGTGATCCGTCGGCATCAGCATCAGTAGCAATACAAATCTCTGCTTCTGGGAACGTAGTAATAATTGAATATAGTTCGCTTAATTCTTTATTTGCCATAAATTTCTGATGGCTTACTTCAAGTACATTAAGTGGAACACCTTTAAGTGCATAAAACGCATTGCCTTTACGTCCTAAGCATTTAATTAAACCGCCACTTGCCGAATCACCTTCTACTACAAAAATTCTATCTGTGCGATGTCCAATAGCCGCAAAGTATTTGTCGCTTTTAACTTTCTTTTTCTTTTCAAGTTTACCCAGTTCTTTTTTAGCCGCTAAGTCTTCTTGCATTTTAGTGTAAGCACAAATTTCGTTAATCAAGTCATCGTTCTTCATTAACTTATTAACAATTTTCTTAGCGTCAATCTCGCCAATTGCTTCACGACATTCTGCGGCTGAGTTTGTTACACGCTCTTTTGTTTGCGAGTCAAACTTTAGTGCAGGAAAGCCGTTGATAATAGCGTGTACTCGCAAGTGCTGTTTCAAACGAGCAGGAGTAATGTCTACCTTCTTACGTCTTTTTAGTACGTCACGGAATTCTGGAATTACAACACTTAGGAAGTGATCAATGTGTGTACCACCTTTTACACTTAGTCCGTTTACAAGTGAATGCGATTGATGTGATCCATCTGATTTAGAAATACCAAATGTTGCCTTTTCGCTTGGAAAAATATCACATTCTCCAAAGTATTCGTTAAATTTAAGACGTACAATCTTTTTGTTAAAACGGAAACGAATTGTATCAAATGCTAATGCAAGTGAACGAATACGTTCTTCAATCATTTGACTGTGTGCTTCGTCTATGTTCTCTAAACCAAAAAACTCATAGTCTGGAAGGAACTTAACTGTAGTACCTTTGAGTGCAGTTTCTTTTGTCTTTACGCTTTTGATCTGCTCGTCTGCACCACGCAAATGTACTTGCATATTGCCGTCGCTACTTTTAGCATCGAACTTCTTTGAAGTTACAAATGTAATCATAGAGCCTACACCGTTCATACCAATTGACTCACGGTTAGTGTCATCAAAGTTTGAACCTGCTCTTGCTCTTGTAAATGCTGAAACCATTTGATACTCTTTACCGTCCGGAGTATCAATTTCAACTGCTGGAATACCGCGACCGTTGTCGCTTACTGTAATAGTGCCGTCTGGATCAATATCTACATCAATGCGTGTGGCGTACTGTCTGTTAGTTCTAACGTGTTCGTCTACAGAGTTATCGATAATCTCGTTAATAACTTTTAACAAGCCGCCTACGATATTGACCTTTTTAAATTCCGTGTTTAGGAACGCTTCTTCTTGTTGTACAACCTGACTGCCGCCGTACATACTAAAGCGTTTGCGAATGTGTTCTGCATCCGACAATAATTTAAAGTTGTCTGTCATAATCTTCTCATAATTCTTAATACTTGTGTATTATATAGCCTGATAACGAAAAAATCAAGCTCTTTTGAGTGCGTAGAAGGTTGCGTGTTTGCCACTTAGCTCGCCTGTAATAGTAATGTGATAGCCCCAAGAGTTAAAATCTTGGTTAATATGGTATTGCATATTTGTTGCTTTTTCACTACACCATTTGCCGTGTTCTGTTTGTTGCCATTGATAAATTGGTTCTGCGATGTAGACTTCTACGTCCTCTACATCGCCCATTTTAAATTCGTGAAGAACATACTTAAATTTTTTCTCCAACCTCAAAACCTCTAAATGTTTTAAACCTTGGGAAACGCAAACTGTATGTTCCATCTTGGTTTTGTGTAATTGCGTCTGCTCGAACTTCTACCAACTGCCCAACAACATCGCTACGATTACTCCAGAAAATATCACGATCGCTGTCACTAAACCCGCTACCGCAATTGACCTGGACCATTCTGCCATCGTCCAGTCCCTCGCAAACCAGCGCACCAAGTCTTCCTTCGTTTCGTCCTGTTCCTTCTTCAACATCTTTAACCTCCAATGTTACTTCAATAAATGGCTTTGCTTTAAGCCAAGCGTGTGTACGCTTACATTCATAAGGAGCATCAACGTCCTTAATCATAACTCCTTCGTATCCACCTTCAACAGCTGCCTTGTTTAGCTCTGTAAAGCGTGTTTGTCCTTCATCAGTGTCTAAGTCCACATCTTCCCAATCAAGTGCTTGTACGTGCTTTAAGACGTCCTTATGTTCTTCTACCCAGTGCTTGGTAATAAGACTGCGGAAGCTCTGCGGTTTGTCCCACTTGCCATTTTTAAAACAACCTAATGGAATAGTATCAAACAAATGTAGTACGGCATCGTTTGCTTCTACATTGTCTTTACGATGTACTTGCTTCATTAAATCCTGAAAGTTAGCACTCATTACCTCACCGTCTAATACAAGCGGATAAGGTACTGGATACTCTTTTAATACTTCTTGAATCTCTGCAATGATATGTCCAAAGTTGTGAAACTGTTTTCCGTTACGAGAGAACATTTCAACTTTGTCACCTTGAATAACTGTAATAACACGAACACCGTCAAGTTTGATTTCGATCTGTTTCTTGCCCGTCATTTTCTTTTCGTGTTTAGCAGAATCGTGTGCCAATGAACAAGTGAATACCGGTACAGTACCAGGCACCACTTTGTTCACGGTCTTTTCACTTACTCCGCAACGTAAATCTTTAATAAGGATCCTACGATACCAATCGTTCCATTGTTCTTCAGTGGCCGCTGCCATTGCTAAGTTAATAGCATCACGAGCGGCGTGTCCAGTCAGTTCACGATTTTGTAGTTTTTCAGCAAGTTCTTTAAACACTTCCCAAGCAAGCCCTTGTCCTGACAACACATCTGAACGCTCAGGTACTTGCTTTACACCAAATGTTACAAGAGGATCCAATGCCATACGCAAACCTTCAAAGAACTCTGGAAGACCTTCTTCGTGTGCCGACTTAAGAATTGCTTCTTTATCTAAACGACTGTTGTGTAGTTCTAATGATCTAATAATGCTGTCTGGTTGTGTTCTCATAATATTCTGGTTCCATGCCTAATGATTCGTGAAAGTCAAAAACTTCATAGCCTTTTAATGTATATATTATAGCATCATAAGGAGGACAGAGCAAGAGTTTATCTTCCGTTTTCTTGCCCTGCTCCCATTTTTCTATACTGTAAAGACGATGTTCAACCATTTCTAACTTCGTCAATGTGTATCGGCGTAAAGTTGATTTGTTCTACACAAACACACTTGTATGGACCTTCTGGTGAAGGGTTGCTGTGAATGTGTCCGTGTACGTTTATACCAGGACCATAATCTCCCCATCTCTTAGTTTCAGCAAGAGTACTTGCGTGAAGTGGAGTGTGAGTAGCAATTATACCAGGAAGTGTTATCCACAACTGTATGTCTTTAAAGAACGGTGCTAAAAACTTTACATTGTCGTGGTTGCCTAATACAAGTCTTTTCTTGCCAGGCAACTTGGCAAAGTTTGCTTCTAACCAATCTACTTTGTTCTCACCAAACAGTACGTCACCACAGTGAATAACTGTGTCGTTTGGCTTAACTGTTTCGTTCCAGTTATCCAACATCCTTTCGTTCATTTGGTCTACACTGTCAAACTCCCTAACAGGAAGTCCGCCCTGTGTGAACGTAAGAATCAACTCGTGGTTGAAGTGTGTATCACTTATTAACCATATGTCTGACATTGGAATACCCTCTGTAATTTAATTTATACTATTATTATACAATCTTATATATCTCTGGTCAAGAGATTTTGGCCGGCCTGAAGAGACTCGAACTCCTGACCTCAAGTTCCGCAAACTTGCGCTCTATCCAGCTGAGCTACAGGCCGTATTATTATAATACAATCTTATATAAAAAAGTCAACCTAAAAAATGGTAGCAGTGCCCGGATTCGAACCGAGATCAGCCAATTATCTGTTGCTACGGAGTATAAACCCGCTGTTTTACCGTTAAACTACACTGCCATTATTTTTTGTAAATTCTACTTCTGGTATGCCAATACTTTCAATTGCATGTTGACATACACGACAAGGTTTTGCAAGTCTTGGATTGCCATGTACGTCATATCGTTCGACTACAATCTTTCGAATCGCTGTCCAATCTTTACATTTACGCAGAGCATCAATTTCTGCGTGTAGGAAAATTGCACCAGGCTTGCCTGCTTCTACAGCAAACTTACCTTGTAAAGGATGTGTCTTTGTATAACTGTTTGTTCCGATTGAAAGGATACGACCTCGCTTGTCGTACAATGTAGCAGTTAATTTAAATATACCTCTATTCTGCAAATCATAGTTTCCCTTTGTTTGGAGTGGATGACAGGACTTGAACCTGCATAATACGGATTTGCAATCCGTTGCGTAACCATTCCGCCACATCCACAAATTGGTCGGGGATGCAGGATTCGAACCTGCGACCTTCCGGTCCCAAACCGGACGCACTACCAGACTGTGCTAATCCCCGTGGCATAGGTGGAGGGAGTCGAACCCCCGCTTGCAGTTTTGGAGACTGCCGTGCTACCATAACACTTCACCCATAAAAAAAGCCCCTTTGTATTTCTACTCAGGGGCTTTGTCTTAAATCGCTTTTTAAAAAGTCACGTCAAGACATACCCCTTTCTTTTATTGGGCACCAACATATAGGTTGTTGTATGTTCTTGATCATGTATCTATTCCTTTTTCTTAGTATGTGTATACTATACTATCTTTATTTATCGTTGTCAACCTTTTTAAAGTTTTATTTTTCCAGAAATGAATTTATCGAGTCCTGCTTGTAATTCTGTTAGGTTTAAATGTGCTCGAAGCCAGAAAAAATTACCAGTTAGTTTAGGTTTTTTTATTTTCTCTTTTAGTCGTTTTTTGTTTTCAATAGCAATTAATCGTGCCTTATATAATTCTTTATCAAATATTTCTTGTGGCTTCTTGTTAAGACCTTCTAAACTCTCGGCTATTGCAATAACCCGTTTCTTATCGTCTATTATGTTATCGTACGATTGATCAACAAATTCTTCAAAAGTTTTAAATCCTAATTTTTCAATTTGTTTGATCGTATGAGGTGTTGAAGCTATAACAAAAGGCATTTCTAATAATATAGCCTTGTAAAACTTTTCAGTTAAAAATGTTGGTGCATAATTATTGTGATTATTATTTAATAGGTCTTTAGTTTTTTGTGCAGTATGGTCAAACTGCCAAGCATGATAATGACTTTCAATGCATAAATGCCAAGCACTGTCTTTAATAACATTATATGTCATATTACTATTTTTAGTAAAAACGCTGGTTTGATCATTATGATGGTGTGTTGAAACCTTGTTATATGTTAGAGGCAGTTTATGCGGAACTTTACTAATCCAATTATACGATTTGTCTGTTAAATTGTATGCATCTTGTGCCATATCTTTAATTGTAAATTTTTTACCTTCGTATGGCTCAATATTGAAAAAACTGTAAATAGTTTGTTTTAATACTTTACGTTCAAGTAATTCGAGATAGATATTTAATCGCCATGATCTATAATTACGACTCAAAGAAGAAAACTTATAGTTATATTCGCTATGCGGATTATACTGTTGTGGAAAGTTCTTAACAGCATAAAACATCAACATTGGCATTTCGGTTATATTCATACGATAGTCTTTTGCTATCTTTCTAATAAATTTTTTAAATAAATTGTCGCATGTTAACCAATAAACTTGTTTAGGAGAAATATTATTTTTCTTAAGAATTGTAACTATTTCAGTTACGTCAAAGTAATTAAAATAATCGTCACAATAGTCAATTAATATTTTAGATTTGCTATTAGTTCGTAAATCCTCCCAATGTTCTTTGTTAATAAATTTAGCAAAAGTTATATTTCGTAACGCCTTATCGTGTCTATCATAAAAATAAACTGCGCCTTCACGTTTAGTAGTGTCGTATTCACTTAGATTTCTAAAAAAATCGGCATTCCAATGAGGAGGAACATTAAAGCCTTCTTTATGTTTTTTATGATAAAATAGTTCATTCATATACAAAACTTACCCAACCATTAATAATATACTTTACTTCATCTGGTGCATTTATTCCATGATGCTGATGTGTCCAATGAGTTGGCCATATAATTGTTAGACCTTGCTCTGCATTAAATTTAGCTTCTTGTAACGGAAATTCAGTTCCTCCGCCGTTGTAAACATCATTCAAATAGGTTTGAACTACAAGATGACGTCTAAATGTTTCAGGGCATCCTACATTTTCACAGTGTGTTTCTTTATACCAATTACCAGGTAGATATTTTTGAATACGCAAATCTGTTAATGCCCAGTTAGGATATATAAACTGATGACATGCAGGATATTTGTCTCTATAGTTGTCAATTATATCTTTTACAAAATTAACATAATCTACAATCAAAGGATGATGTTCCAATGGTTCTAATTCAAGATCTAAATATGCTTGAGTTCCGCTCTTCCATTGATTAAGCTCTTCTGCATAATCAATTATTGCTTGACATAACTCTTTAGGTATATACCATCCTGCAATGAAGTTATTAAGATGGTTTTCAGTATATTCTTCCATATTAATACTTAGTAAAAAAGAATGGTGCCGAAGGAGGGAATCGAACCCCCAACCTACTGATTACAAATCAGTTGCTCTACCGTTGAGCCACTTCGGCGTCTTTTACTTATTAAATTATTTGGAGCGGGTAAGGAGAATCGAACTCCTGTCATCAGCTTGGAAGGCTGGGGTAATACCATTATACGATACCCGCTTTGTTTATGGCAGAGAGGAAGGGATTCGAACCCTCGGTACGCTTACACGTACAACACCTTAGCAGGGTGCCGCTTTCGACCACTCAGCCACCTCTCTTAAAATGTTTACTTTTTAAATCTTAGTTGATATTGTTTGCCGTTGTGAAAGAATGAAACAACAGAATGGCTGTAAACATCTTCACTGCTTTCGTGATAACGTGTAATATTCTTACACTGTTCTTCTTGTCTGTATCCTACAATACCTTGTTGATTTTGCTTTTTGTCAGCGGCAATCATTCCGCCAATAACTGCACCTGCGGCAGCACCATTATCTTTATCTGTAATACCTTTACCAATTAAACCGCCAATAATCATACCACCAAGAACATCACCTGCACTTGCGCCTCCGCCAACGTTACCGTAAATAGGAACATCAACAATGTTGCACACAGTTTCGGTATACGGTGTTCTTTTAGTTACTGTTTTAAAATGATCTGTTACTGCTTCAGCAAAAGCCGGCACTGCCGTTACTGCTATAAGACTTATTGTTGCTATCAAATACTTCATGTACTTCCCTTACTCATTTGTTACTATTTCATAAACTTCTTTCCAGTTCTTTACTCTTCGAACACGATCATCATTCATATTATAACCATGTTCCATTAGTAATGGACGAAGTCCAACATCTTGACCATGTAGTGCATTTTCAACTTTATCTTCGATCCACCACATGTTACTACCTTCAAACTGTTGTAGTACTTTATCTTTGTCTGCACCAGTACCTAAACAAATTACATCTTTAAATGTACCTTCTCCAAACAGTTTGTCGATATTCTTCTTACGCAATTTCTGTGCGTATTTATTAGTACTTAAACTTGTAATACAAATAAACTCCCAGCCTTCATCGGATAACTTAGTAATGTACTCTTGTGCATCACGTAATGCTGGAAGAAAACCTATCATAGCACTTTCGTTAAAGTGCTTAATCATTGTCTTGCCTTGTTTTTCTGGAATATCATAACGAAAACCAATGTTGTAAATTAGTTTAGCATCATCTACCATTTCAAAGCCATGCTCTTCCATAAATAAATTGAACGCATATTCCCAATTAAAAATAACGCCATCTGCGTCTACTAACATTGTCTTTTTCATCTTTGTCATATTCCCTCTTTTTTGTTGTTTCTATATTATGTTTATATAATACAGCCAAACAACCTAATTGTCAACACCTTTTCCTACCAAAATCTCAACCTTTTTTACCCGATCATAACGAAAACTGCGAAATCCTTTAGATTCAATTGCCCATACAGCAATTACTTTATCTGATATTTCGCGAACTTTCTTTTGGGTTAACGGCTCGTCTTTTTTAGCAGGCGGAAGAAAAGTTTCAAGAAGCGTACACGGCATTTTTCGTTCGTCGCCGTTAAGTTTAGTAAAAGTTACTTCAACTACGTTGTTTTTTAGTAATTCAATTAATTCTTCTTTTGTTGGAATACCTTTTAGTGTTGCAAGTGTTTCCGCCATTTCATTGATATCTACCATTAGCGTTTCTCTACTACTTTGTCAGCAAATCCATTTTCAACTGCTTCTTGTGCTGTTAAAAATGTATCAAATTTCATAGTTTCAAACAACTCATCGTATGTTTTACCTGCGGTGTTGTGTTTTACATACAACTCAGTTAGACGCTTGTTTACCTTCTTTGATTCTTCAAATGAACGAATAGCATCTTCCATCTCAAGCTCTTGTACATGCACACTACCCGAAGTACCTCGTGTGCCTGAACTTACACGATGGATCATTGTACGTGACTCTGGCAATACTACACGTTTACCTGGTGCACCTGCTTGTGCTAAAAAACTACCCATCGAACAAGCCTGGCCCATTACAATCGTACGAACATCAGATTTAATATACTGCATAGTGTCGTAGATAGCAAGTCCTGCTGTTACTGCACCGCCAGGCGAGTTAATATACATGTTAATATCTTTGTCAGGATTTTCTGACTCTAAAAATAGCAACTGTGCTACAATTAGATTAGCCATATTATCTTCAACTGGACCGTTTAGCATTACAATACGATCCTTCATCAAACGACTGTAAATGTCGTATGAACGTTCTCCTCGAGCTTCTTGCTCAACTACCATTGGGATTAGCGGCATATTATTCTCCTCCTATTTTAACTAACGGTTCAACAGAGTTTGTGTCATGCCAATCTGTTTGATCCTGTTTAAAAGTTCTTGTTGTTGTTTCTTTACGAAGCATACCGTCTCTAACACGATATGTAATCAATTCTTGTTTTACTACACCGTCAGTATCACTTTCAAATGCACTTACAAATGGTCCTTCAAATTTTGTGTTCATCACTATCTCCCTTTTACATATCGCACTTCTGGTCCTGGTGAAGTAAACTCCATGCCATGTGCATTACCTATAAAAATTTTACCATTCCAATGCATTGGAATTTTATTAGTTGCTAAGAAGGCATCGAAACTCTTACCTTCTCGAAAGTTGTCTACTTCCGCTTCAACACTTACATCACTTCGTGTGTTTGTAAGCATTGCTTTATTATCTACTATTGTTCTCATTGTTTTCCTAACAGTTTTAAATTTAATACAAAGTTCTCTACAAGTAGTTTAACAATAATTGCGCCATCTGTCAAGTGATTTCTTTCCATTTGTAGAACGTGTGTTGCCATCATTACATAGGCTTGATCTTCTGTGATGTTTAGATCACCCCAATCAATTGGATCCATTTCGGCACCGGCCTTTGCTAATTCTACAAGATTGATGATTGCCTCGTCATCTGGTTCAAACATATTACTCATCGTCTTTACCTAATAGTTTGTCTGAATGTTTTTCTAAAAATTGTTCTTTGATATCGTAAACTGACTCAGATTTAATCATATCAATAATTGTATTTGTAAGGTCAACTTCTCTTCGTAGCCAGCCGATCTTGCGTTGTAGTTCTTCTAATTCTTTTAGATAGAATTCAAGTTCTTTTTCTTTGCGTAACTTTTGCTCTATTACATCTGCAATTAAAATTATACGTTGTTCTTCACTCATACCGCCACCATTTGTGTTACTAAATTCATTGCGACTGCTGTGCCGCTGATACTTGAGCCAATCATAATAGCTCTGTCACTCCAACACATACCTACATATACCCAACATATTGCACTAATAATGTATGCTATTTGTCCGTACATTGTAAACCCTGCACTAATAAGGAATACTCCTGCCACTGCAAGAAATGTTGCGGCCCACTTTACATACCAGTCTGGTGTACCAGTAGGCGTAGTAGGAGTAAGATCTTCTACTTCAGTTTGCAGTTCAGCAAGTTCTTGCCTTAGCCTCTTACGTTCTTTTGACAACTCAGCCGCAAGTTGAGACGCACGATTCTCTCTACGTGCTTCTTTGTATTCTTCCTGTGTAGTTGTATCGTCTAACTGTTCCAAATCAATCCCATAAGTTTTCGTAATATTTTCCGAAGAGTCGGAAGCCATTTGAAATCCTTTCTTGTTCTTTTTGCATCTCTGCTCTATCATCAAAACGCATATATACATCGTCTTTGTTTGCTTTGCAATCAAATGCATATATCATTTCATCCAACACCCAATCCCAACGATCAAAGTGGTTAGGATCTACTTCACCCTTTTTACTGTATGCTTCAATTTGCTTTTTAGTAGCACGTAGTTGTTTAGGCACGTCTTCGTTATCTACAAACGGAGCACCGTGTTTTGTTTCTTTTAGTTGGATAAGCATAGGCAAGATGATAGGAGCAAGTGTATGATCCATACTCCACGTATCCCAACGGTCAATGCGTATCTTTATTTTTTGTGTGCGTTTGTCTAAAAAATAATTTATAGGCGTATAACAAGCCTGCAAAAAATCTTCTAATTTTTCACGCCATACTTCAGCAAAAGGTTCTGTCTTACAAGGGCCTAATCCTTTAGGACCATATTTAGGCCAATCAAACCCGTATTTCTTTTGCATATAATTTGTATAGATGTTAGACGTTAGTCTACTTGGATAGTTTGAAATTTTAACCTTCATAGTTTACTACCGTTACATTATTTTCTTTGCCTGGAATAATAAATGCTTCTGCGGCATCAAGTGCTTCTCGTACATTATCAAACAACAACGGTTGTAAAATCCAATCGCACTTGCCTGTATCTTCAGTTACATAAATCCAGTCGTCTTCTTGTTCGTTGAGACAAATCATTATTGCCCACTTATCACTCATAGTCTACCTCTTCAAAACTATCTGCAATATATGCCATATTGTATTTGGAAGGATAGTGTTTTAGCAACCTACCTGCTTCTTCACGCACTGCCTTTGGCACACGAGGATACTTCTTAGGATCTCGCAAGTCCATTAGGAATCTTTCTACATTTAGCACTGCGTTTGTTCTTTCAATAGGTAATGTCATGCTAAGTCCGTTATAAGTTTATAGTTGTCCCACGCTTTCTGTTGCGCAGGATTCATTTCGTCTTGAGGTACTACACACTCTAACCAGTAGTAAGGCATGCGCCGTGGATGTGCTTTTTTAAACTGTCGTGGTTGATGAATTTTACCTGCATCGTACAGTCTAATAGCCATGCGCCTAAAGTCATCATAGTCGTCTGCAAAGTCTTTCCATTCTGGATGACTTAGACCGCCAGAGATATAACCGTTCCAGATATCATTCCAATGATTATCGTTGTGCGGGTTAAAGTCCGTGCGGGCAATAATTACCAACACATCTTCTTCGTCTACGGTGCCATTAAATATATCACGCATACAACGAGATAAACTTAGTCCAATTTTCAATGTAAAGTTTCTCCTGGAGGGACAACGTCCACTTCATCTATTTCATCGTCAAAATCTACGCCAAAGTAATCTGCCATAATAGTAACAATACTTTCAGGTACAAGTTCTTCGTCCTTGCCTTCCGGAATAAACAATCCTTTTAGATTGCCATCATCTCCAATAATAATTGCCCAATCGTTTTCACCTAATTGTGCTTCTAATGTTTTTGGTTCGTCGTCATTCATGTTTGGCAATCCTGTCCTGTTTGATAATATTCCATTAAATCTTCTACGTCCTTAGCAATAAACTTACCGTTAATAATTCTCATGACAGCATCGCATCCTTGACTGGTTTTAATATACTGTCGTCCGCCGTCGATCATCTTGCCGTTGTCAAGTGTTTTATAATCATGGTGTGATTGACTGTAATAATACTTACCGTCTTGTTCGATCATACCAAACTCAAATGACTCTACTACGTCTGCATTAGTAATCATAAGATGATCTCTAACGTAATCGTGATACAAACCAAAATAATGATTACCAAACTCGGGATGAGGAGTAGATCTATAATAAACGTCTACAGGAACATCACTTGCATGTAAATCTGTAGTACATACATACTTTACAGGAACTCCGTCCTTTGTACTATAATGCTCTGTTACTAAGCCCACATCAAAGTTAGGCTCGTGTTGAATATTCATACTATACCTTATATAATTTAACGTAATTTAAACGTGTTTCGTTTGCATCAAACAAACGATTTTTAGTCTGTGCTTTTACTTTGGCTTTAATACGTTTCATACTGCCAATCTCTTGATCAAACTTGTTCATATAAGAAACAAGATTACCATCAGTAGTAACAGCAGTAAAGTTGTATGACTCCCACTGCGAACTGTAACGCTTGTCAAGAATCTTAATAACAGCTTCTACAGTTTCTTTTTCTTTACCTAAGTGTTGGCTATCGCGATACTCGATACGGATTTCTTTCTTAAGACCGCTTTCATGTTGGTCACGCTTAATAAACTCAGGAGCAAATGCAATGCGTCCCATACCACGAACACGCACTTCTTCTTGTGATAATTCTTTAACCATGTCTGATTTAAACGAATCAAGATCGCCTAAACCAAGCATTACATAACGCTTCATCCATTTAAGTGCTTCTGTTACCTTAGCATAATCTTCTTCAGTAGGTTCAAACATCTTAAAGTCTTTTGGATGCCATTGTGCATTAGAATCTTCTAACTTCTTCTCCCAATACATATGTACTAAGTCTTTGTTAGGAAACTGCGTAGGCGATTCTTCAAAACGACGAAGATCTTTAATATAAGTTTCTTTATTAATACGATATGCCGCATATGCAACAGCAAGTGCATCTGTAAGTTTTACGGTTTTAGGTTGAGGACGACCCCTACGAGCCTTGTTATTAGTTTCATCAGCAAGCTCGTATGCAAGTTCCATACGTTTAAACTCGTCTTTGCTCATTGAGCCCCAATCGAGTGTGTCTGGATTTGGAAGTGTCTTTGTCATGTTAAATAAACTCCGGATTATGTAAGTAACATACTTGCTTTTTCTTTTCGTAAGTAATTACAAGGGTTTTAGAAGTATCTGCGGCATTGTAAACATGCCCTTTTTTAAAACTATCTTCTGGTTTAACTTGAACAGGCTTACCATTAATCCATCCGTCGATGCCTTGACTTTCTTCTTCAGCAGTTGAAAATCTCCAGTCATTTGATTTATAGTATAAAGCGGCAACACGAATAGCATTTGCTTCACCGCCCATACCAAAATGGGTCTTATTAAAAATTACTTCTTCAACATAATCTCGGCACAATTCGGGAGTAATCCATTCGATACGCATGTCATTATGTGCTTTATCGTATAACTTATCAGCACTCCACTGTAATACAGTTTCACCTTTTTTAGACATCCAAAATGATTCCCAATTTTCAAGAGTGTCAGGAACACCAGTTTCGGTGAACTCTAACCACATTTCTTTCATAGAACCAATCTTATCAGCTTTAAAGCATAGCGCATTCTGTCCTGCTATGTTCAACAGTTGTGTAGCATACTTTGGCCACTCTCGTCGAGAACGTGTATCTGCATCTGCATTTTTGTAAAATTTTGCTGTAAGTTTTTTCATTGGATTGTGCCTCTTTGCCTAACTATTAATAATAGTATACGTTCAACTAAGGTGTTTGTCAAGTAAAAACTTAATGCATTTCCAAAAACATTTCTTCAGGCGTAAGGCGTGTATTGAATTGAGAATTAGTGCAACGTTTACCAACTTGTCCTGGCTGAATGGAACACATTTCTTCAAACGAACGTACTTCATACTGCCACCATTGACGATGCTTTTTAGGCATACCAGTCCAGTCTGGTTCTCCGTCATACATGCCACTAAATTGCTCTACAATAATCTCTACTGTATATTTACAATGACTGTATGCTTCTCGCGGAATAAAGAAATAGTGAAACTTGTCTAATAGTTTGTTGTATGCAACAACACGCAATGGTCCGTTTTTATTTGCAATTTTGCGAACTGGGAAACTGTGTGTCCAACAGCCTCGATATGTGTCATTATTACGTATGCCACTTACAACTGTTTTTACATCTGTAGTATCTGCTAAATCTTGGCCAGCAGTGCTATCCATAGAAATTTTACCAATTTTACTAATAGCAAGCTCAACAAGTCTGTCTCGTTGTACCAAGCCCATTTCAACTGCTTTGCGCAGTCCGTTCATATCTGCTTCGTCAAAGTCTAAGTATTGCATAAACTCTTCAAAGAATCGAATGTCATATTTTACGTACTCGTCAGTTGTGGCCATTTCAGCCTCCTATGTTACTGTAAGAATATTAAGTGTCTTGTGTCCACTTGTGTTTTGCTAAGTCGTTTGCTTCGCACCAACGAATAAACAAACCTGCTTCGCGACCATGCGCTTCGATTTCCCAAGGCTGATCCCAGTAGTCTGGATCTTTATCTAACCATTTGCCTTGCCAGCGATGTTTTGGAATGCGGGAACCTTCGTACAACTCTCCTCGAGCATACTGTTTTACGTGTACCATTTCGTGACAGATAGTTTCAAGTACTCTACGTAATGGCATATTTTTTTCAATTTCAAGCTCAAAAGCTCTTGGTCTATCAACTCTTGACTCGTCATCATCTGCTAAACAGTATCCATATGCATCACCATCAAGAGTTTTCAAACGAACGGTAATATCTAACCCTTTCATTCGAGGCATAAGTTTTTGAATGCAGAAATTAATAATACTTGGAACGTATTTTTTTTGACTTGCTGTGCCGCCTTTAACGGTAATCATTGGACTCTCCTAACAATATACGTACTATTATACGTTCAAGGCACTGGAGTGTCAAGCAAATTGGTAAATTAGAGTCTAAATGTTATGCGTCCTTTTGACAGATCATACGGACTAACTTCAACTTTTACTCGATCTCCTAAGACCATTTTAATTCGAAATTGTCGCATTTTCCCGCCAGTATATGCAGTTATTGTATGTCCATTGTCTAATTTTACTTTGAACATTTGATTTGGTAGAAGGTCAGTTACTTCGCCTTCAAACTCCATAATGTCGCTATCTTTTGCCAATTTTATTCCTTTGTTTTAGAATCATATTCCTCTTGAGTAATTTTTTCAATTGTGATAGTGCCTTTATCTCCCCAAAGAACTCTAATAGGATCACCTTCTTTTAATCCTACTGCTTCTCTAATCTCTTTTGGAATATTCATAATAACATTTTTAGGATCATCCGGAATATCTTCAAAAATTTCTTCTACTTTATATTCCCAGCGTTTTTGTTCTTCACTCATAGATTATACCACTCTCCAATTTCTGCAAGTGCCGCTTCCCACGGACTTGTGTCTTTATACTGTTCGTACTTATCTCCAGATACTTTCCAACCAAGTTTTAGATGATTCCCTGTAAAAGCACCTTTTGGTTTAGAAAATATCTTACGAACAGCGAACGCAAATTTGATGCGCCAAAGTAATTTATTCATTACCACTGCCACTGCCAAATATCAGCATAGTAACCTTTGCCGTTAGTATCGCCGCCTTGATTATCTATTTCAACACCGTCGTATTCTACATACCAAAGAGTGTCTTCGCCATTAAGTGATTCGTCGATGACAAACTTAAACTTTTGTAAATCAATAAGTCCTGGTGTTGTAAGTATACCATCAAAGAATGTGCCTTTTTCTGCAGAATACATTTGACAAACATATTCGCCCTTTGCTGGTGTTGCAGGGCCGTTTTCTAACCCTTCAGCGTGTTCTATTTCGTAATCGACTTCTTCGTCTAATTCATTAATAAGTTCGTTTAGGTCCTTACCTTCAACAACATCTTCAAGCCATTTAGCACCGTATTCTTCACTGTCGACCTTTTCAATAGTGATATATGCATTGTCGCTTGCTACACCATAAACGTGTTCAATTTCGTCTTTGGGTTCATACCAGCTATATCCACCTGCTTCTGCATCTTCTACATCATGCATAAACTTTGCTTCGTCTGGAATAGTAGCAGGATCGATATCATAGTCGTTATATTCTTCGTCTGCATTAACTTCAGATGCAGTTTGATCTTCAGCATTAACAATGTAATGTACTAACGGACTATCGCCGTGTTCTTCTGTAATAGGCTTCCAAAATTTATGTGCTTCTTCTGGAACACGCATGTACGATGCTTCGCCACCGTACCCATTTATTGTAATACGATAATAATGAGGGCCTTTAAGTTCCTCTATTAGTTCTTTCTTTTCTTCTGATGTTGCCATTACGCTTCTCCCCACCAGCCGTTAAACTCCATAGCAAAGTCTTCGTCTACTTTTGTGTAGTGCAGAATTGCTTCTTGTTGTTCAGGTGTTAGTGTACTTTGAAATGCTTCACGGAATTCAACTGCCTGATTATAACTTGCTTCTTCACGCATTTCTTCTGCTTGGTCTGGATCTTCATCGAACATATTGTCTGCTTCAACCCAATCATCATAGCACAAGTTATATGCATCTTCGTTTAGTTCAACAATAAGTTGATATGCTTCATCTCTACTTAACATTTAAAACTCCATATCGGCTGCTACAATAAACCGATCTTTTTCTGATTGTAAAATACCCGGGCGGTGCCATTCTTTGCCCGGCCAAATAATCCAGTTACCTATACGTGCTTGTGCAAAGTGAAAGGATTCTGGATCGTTTATACCATTTGGTGCAAATTCTGTACCTGCTGTATCCAAATTAATACCATCTGGTAAATGTAGGTAGTATACGCCGCTTAAAACTTGTGCGTCAGGACGTATATGGTTATGCCAATATTTGTCTCTATCTTCTGCTGTCTTCAATGAAGTCATATATCCCCAGCTTTTTACTGATCTTATAGATACTTCTCTTTCTAAATAAGAGAAACAACTCCAAATAAAACTCATTTTAAGATTTACCCAGTCACTACCAGGTAGACCAAATATGTTTATGTTTGTTTGATAAGGGGGACTATTATGCCAAAATTTACCTTGAGATATTGTTAGTTTAATATCACTGGCTAAATTTCTTCGACTATCTTCATTGATAAGAGAAGTCCAGTCGTAGTATTTGTAATTAATCATAATACTATACTAACAAACTGAACTTCTTTTGTCAACCATTTATTGACCGTTTTGAAGATAATTCATTACATTTTCTGGAGATGTTTCTCCATATGGATCTGGATTATCTTCTGAAGAAGGTGGTTCAACAAACGCTTTCTCAACATTACCGTGTTGAATAACTACAGCAAATCGACGAGAGCGATTACCAAACCCAACTGCTGACATATCAATCAACATATCTAATGCTTGTGCAAACTCGCCGTTGCCGTCTGGAATAACTTTTACATTCTTAATGCCTAAATGGTCTGCCCAGGCATTCATAACAAATGCATCATTTACTGACGAAACATAAATTTCATCAATTCCCATTGCTTTAATTTTATCATAGTTTTCTTCAAAACCTGGCAACTGATAAGTTGAACAAGTTGGTGTAAATGCACCTGGCAAACTAAACACTAATGTTCTTTTGTCTCCAAACAACTCGTCTGAAGTTTTAGTTACGAACTCTCCACCAATTGGACATCCGCCGTCCTCTGGAGTTTCATCGCCTTCGCGATATTGAAATTTAATATGCGGAATAATTGTACCATCAATCATTAAACTTTATTTCCTTTAGTTATATACAAAAACCGTGCATTTAAAGTAAAAACGCACTATATCTAATTATACAGATATTTTATTAAAAGTCAACCTTTTTTTGTTTAAATTGGTGAATTTCTACGAATTCCTAAAGCACGACTTGCTCTATATGGAACAATGCTAACTTTATTATTTTGATTCCCACCAAGAATCATATAATAGTCTAAGCCATTTATTTTAAGAGTTTTTAAATAAAATCCTACATGTCCTTGCCAACTATTATTTCCTCTTGGAAATACAACAATATCACCTGGTTCAATTTCTTCTTTAGATACTTGTTTGCCCCAGTCTAAAAATGCTCTTGCTGTTAATGGATATGCGTGACCTTTATTACTTTCAATGCCAGTTTCTTCTAAAACTGCGTTTACAAAAGCCGCACACCATTCTGTACGTACAGGATCTACTCCTGTAAGTTCTCTTAGTTCTTGCCTATTTGATCTTTCAGTATATCCTACATACTGTATTGCTTGTATTGTAGGATTATTTTGTTCTACAACTATTCTGTGTCTTGGCTTAGTTTCGTCTGCTTTACTTGATACTAAATCGATTGTTGTTCCACAGGCGGCAACAGACAAGAATACAATTCCTATAAAATTCCTCATTAGCGTAAATCCCTCGTTCTATATTTATATAAATAATACTATAGGGCAAAGAGGGAATACATGGATTTCGCAACACTTATCAGTGAGGTAGGATTTCCAATCGCAGGGGCAATAGCGGCTGGTTATTTTGTTTACCTTACACTACGTTTTATCTTAGCAGGGGTAACTGGATCGGTTACAACTCTCAAAAATATTATTTCTCAATTAGATAATAGAGTTCAAACTATGAACAATGACCTTGTTAAAATAGATGCATTACTTTCTTATACCTTAGGAGTTAAACCAAATGTTGATCGCATTGCGGCCAACGAAGGAAAAGAAGACGCAAGAAGAGATTGATGGAAGAAGCAAACATAGCACAAACTATTAAAGATTTAGGATTTCCTATTGTAGCCGCATTGGGTATGGGCTACTTTATCTACTTTATTTGGAAGTGGGTAACAGAAACAATTGACCCTATTATTGGTGCTACTATGGGCACTCTTATCAAACTTGTTGATCGTGTACGTATGTTAGACAACGATATGATTCGCATGAACATGAAACTTTCAATGGTGTTAGAGCATAGACACTTATTAGAAAAAAATCTTGATAAAGATCAAATAGATGAATTAGATGCTATTGTAAGCAAGTATCAAAGTCGTAGTGAGCAGTTTAACTCGACAGGCGAAACGCCAAAGAAAGAGAGCAATAATGGAAAAAAGTCTTAGCAAAAAAGAATATCGCGAGCCCCCCGTGGATCGCCTTGCTCGCCTTTTATGGGAGCAATGTGATTTTATTGTTGGTATTGGCGTGGGTGCGTTTGTAGTATCGCTAATATGGGTCATTGTTCACATGCATGTACTTTAGGTAAATAACTACCTAAAGGAGAAGTACAATGATCTGGATAGATTACACTGTAGAAAGTTTTGGGCTTCATGGTCAAGGATTTCGTGTTAAAGGTGACTGGCCCGGAGAGGTAATGGGCAAACAAAAAGATGGTTCTCCCAAAGATCATTGGTTATACAAACCAGGCGATGTGTTTGTTGTAGATGAAAATGGTTGGTTGCGTAAAACTGATGAACTATCTCAATTGATATTAAAGTACGAATCAAACAAAGACTCTACTTAGTCGTCGCTACAAATACGCCATTCCAATCTTTAGGCAAGTCTTGTGTCTTTTGGAATTCACAACGTTCAATCCACATATTGTAATATAGTTCCATCTTACCATCAAAGTGTCTTTTTAGTCTTTCACAAATATAAATTGCTTCATCAAACTTTTGAGCTCTATATGCTTCGTGCATCTGATCGTGCATTTGTTTACTTTTTAATTGTGCAGGTGTGCCCTTAACGTCTAACACTGTGTATATAGGAATACCTACACTTTTACCTTTAACTGCTAAGTCGTCTACTTTTAGGAAGAACCAATCTTCCTTACACTTCTCTACAGTGTCTCCTCCAACGAGTAACAAGCATCCGTACTCTTTACACTTTGATTCAATTCGTGCGGCTGTGCTGACTGCGTCCCCGAGTACATCGTACGAATGTCGTTTGGTGCTACCCATTTCTCCAAGATAGCCCCATCCAGTATTGATGCCAGCTCCCATACCAACGGGAGGTCTTCCTTGAGGTATGACAAAATCTTCATTAAACTTCTCCACTGCTTTTAACATTTGTAATCCTACACGAACTGCTGTGTCGGGGTGATTAGGATCATCTGTTGGTGCGTTATGAACGTGCATACTTGCGTCACCAATATACTTGATTACCATACCGTCGCTGTCAAGTATAGGCTGTGTAATGCTGTCCATATAGCCATTCATTATTTTAGTAAGTCCTTTTACATCATCACCAAACGATTCGCCTAGCGGAGTAAAGCCACGCAAGTCTGAAAAGCAAATACTAACCTTACGCTTCATTCCATCTTTAATAAGTGCAGGATTTTCTTGTAGTAGTCTAACAACAGTAGGTGAAGCATATCCTGCAAACTGTTTTTTGATTGCTTGTTTCTCTAAAAACTCTCTAACAAACTTAATACCATATACTTGTAGTGCAATAATAACAAGCGTAATAACTGGTGCTGTAACGTCTAGTAAAAACTTCTCCGTAGCAAACATATGTATTGAATAAGGAACAACGCCGCCAATCATTACAACAGTTGCACCTAGTCCTATCCACATCCAACGGCTTAATAATATTAGCAACAATCCGCCTATTGCTAGAGCTAGTAGTTCTGCATCAGGAGCCCAGTCAGGACGCTGTATATTTGTTCCATTAAACATAGTGCCTAGCAGTGCGGCTTGTGTAGTGCCTGCAAATTGTGATCCTGTTGCTGTAGGCACAGGGTTTGCAATACCCGCGGCTGTAACATCTACAATAACAACAGCACCAGCAAAGTCTTCTGGCAAATCTGCGACACTTGTACGTTTTGATTGTTGACTCCAGTCAATCCATACTCTACCCTCACTGTCAGTTGGGATAGGT
>Ga0255781_10001126_pt1 | contig 22055 bp, 31 predicted proteins | sample 101ome_21_FD_179979 | JGI IMG/M metagenome (GOLD analysis project Ga0255781, IMG submission 179979) | Coastal salt marsh microbial communities from the Groves Creek Marsh, Skidaway Island, Georgia - 101413BT metaG (version 2) | ecosystem: Environmental > Aquatic > Marine > Intertidal zone >... | reverse complement strand
CTATCTGCTTTGATTGCCGCCGAAGTCCCCGCCGCCGCTTCTACAGGGACAGATGAAGGGGCATTCCTGTTTGGTGAAAATGCCTTGTTCGGAAGTGACCTCAAAGAGTTAGGTGAAGGCGAAGCCAATCAAGTCCTAGAACATAGGATGAATGTACTGGGTGATGCCCTCGTTGCAACAGGCGTTGTGGGAGCGGCGTCCCCATTGGTTAAAGTTGGCTATGGGGCGTTAAAGATGATGTTCGCACCCATATACAGAGTCTTTTCACCAAAATCTATGGAAGCGGCTGTATTCAGACAAATTCAAGATGAGCTTACTGGTATCGGTCCCAACGCTACCCCACAGGAAATAGCAGCCGCACAAGATCGTGTTGTTCAGATTATTGAAGAGAATAAAGAAGTTGCATTTAATCTGCTAGATTCCACAGGCGAGCAAGATGCAGTTATTCTGGATACTATTTCAGCAGTATTGCGCGGCGAGGATGATATTGCTGCTAGGGCGCGGTTAGAAGGTATGCGAAAGGGGCAAGCACTTAACAGTCCCGAATACGCAATAGCGACAGAGCGGCCTAATATTGCGCTTGAAGAACAACTTAACCTGCAACAGGCAGACCTCGAACAACAGGGTAATCTTGGTAAAGCCGCCGACAATATAGTGGTAACAGCCAACCAACGGCTCAAACAGCCCAACATTGATCTCGCACGACAAAAAGCCGCCTTTGAACAAGGTGTACGTGACATTGAAATTGATATGCGCGATACAGAGCTTGTGGATGATATCAATAAACTACAAAACCTATCGGGATTTGATATCACTCAAGGCCCAAATGAGATACAAAAAAATATTAGTTCAAATCTTACGCAAGCTTACCGAAATTTAAAAAACCAGAAAAATGCTCTTTATAACAAATTATCTGGGGGCGAGGTTAATGCAGAGTTGCTTATTAAGCAGTTCGAAAAACTAGATATTGATAACATTAGCCAAGCGGGAAATATTATTCGCAGCGACTCTACAGTACGGGAGTTGCATGATTTAGTAAAAAGACGGAGTAAAAAAGTTAAGAAAAAGATTGTTTTTGAAACTGACGAAGAGCGCATTGCCCGTGTTACAAAAGAATTAACAGACCAAAAAATAGACTTTGGTGTTGTATATAAAAATCTACGCGCTGACTTAAACAATCTTGCGCAAAATGCTTTTAATATTAATCCCGTAGCAGGGCAAGTTGCTAGAGATTTTGTACGTTTTATAGATGCCGATCTAGTAGACGATATTGCAAAGACAAATCCCAAATTAGCTAATGCAGCCAGAGAAGCGAAGGCGTTCTATAAAGAAAGTTATGCACCCATTTTTGGTAGTAAAGGCCAACAAAATCCAAGTGTTATGGAACAGTTTGCGGCACTATTCGACTCAACAATAGGTCGCACAGAAGCAGGTGTGGATGTTGTAGAGGCTACAAAAACGCTGCCCACAGGCACGGCTGATGACGCTTTCCGACAACCCGCTTTTGAAGAAAGTGCGGAAGCTCTAACAGGCAATATTATTAGTGGTGGTCGCGCAGTACAGAACGATGCGGTGAATGCTCTGCGAACCGTTTCTCCCGAAGCAGCAGATGACTTAGCAAAGTATCAAGGTCTTAAAATTATGTCTGACGCAGGGGGCGTAGACATGAATGACTTAGCTGGTTCGGCGGCTAGGTTGGATCAGGCAATTGTTAACACGAAAGGTGTGCTTCTGGATTTAAATCCGCAATTGGCTAATAAATTAACCGAGCTATCTAAAAAAATGAAAGCGGCAGGGAAGGATCAAAAAGCGCTTGAGGAAGCTGTAAAAGGCGCAGATGCAGCGCTACAAGAAGCAAGAGATGAAGTAAACGCTTCTGTTGCAGCTAAGTTTTTCCGCGATTCAACGGCTGAGTTCCCGACCACTACCACTAACCCATATGCTGCGTTTGCTAAGATATTTAATGGCACTGAAAGTGTGGGAGATGTACAAGATCTTTTAAGGTTGGCTGATGAACAACCCTTTGCTGGGGATAATATAAGAAAAGGCGTAGAGCTTGCATATAATAAATGGTTTCAAGAAAAAATACTTCTGACTTCAAAAACAATATCGGGAGCATCTACGGTCAGTTCCGCGCAGTTAGGTAAGTTTGCCGACGATACAAGGCAGGGGTTTAACATTGGTAGAGAGATCTTCAAAGATCGTCCAGAGGTAATGGATACTCTTGAGACCCTGACAGACATTACTAAAACTCTTCAAGACTCAAAAGGTGCTAGAGTATCCCCTGGATCTAATACTGCGGATAATCTTGGCCCGTTGCGTAGGGCAAAACAGGGCGTGGATAGAGTGATCTATACTTTCATTGGTCCTCTTACTCGCGCAGGGACACGTCTACGGGCGGGTGGTGATGCTATCTTTGAAAGACTAGACATCACTGGGGCGGTAGCTGAAATTACTAACCGCATCCTTACAGACCCAGATGAGTATGTACGCCTCGCTAGATTATATAACAGTAGCCCTGATGACCCCCGCACGATGGAGATGCTAAGACGGTTTGTCTTTAAAAATGTGGTAACAAAGTCGGACACAGACGGCGAAACTGAAAGTGTATTTGGTGTATTTGCTAAACCCGCTGTTCAATATGCAAAGACGGGCGTAGAGATGGGCGCTTCTTTAGGTGCGTCTTTAATACCCGAACTTCAAGAAATGGAAGAGGCAGCGAGAAGCCAAATAGGCAATTAAAAACCCCCCGCTCCGAAGAACAGGGGGTCAAACAGAAAAGGTATCGCAAAAGCTATACCCTCACCAATGTTTCTAGCACACTCAGCGCTCTTGGGCAAGTACCCAAGGGCGTTTTTTATGCTATATCGACAAGTTCACAGGTTTCCCCAGAGCAAGCCAACGTCTGTGATCCTTTGGTGAAATCCTGACCTTCGTATTCAGCCAACTTAGCCCAATCTATACTTTTAGGCATCAGTTCCAGTAGCATCTTATAGTCACTCTTTCCTATCTCCTCGTAGGGTGCTTGTTGATAGGTATGTTCATCATAAGGAAGGAAGGATACTCCCGACATCTTGTCGAATTTTTCATACACGTAGGCTCCTACCTCGAACCATTCATCAGCTTTTACATTGACCGTAATTGAAGGCTTATGTTCGGCGAAATGATCTTGATAAGTCTCCCACATTTTTAGCTGGTCCAAAGCAGATACATCCTTTGTACAGATGGCTCCCTCTGGTGCTTTTACGGGGAAGCTAAATACCGTTGTGGTATCCCCGCTGTAGACGCAGGGTTCGTTCGGTATGCCCTGATCCTTCATAAATTGAGTTAAAGGGTCATAATTATTTCCCCTCACTCTACGGATGTAATAGGGGGCGTGGCGGGGGTGAATCCCCGAAGCGCTATCCACCAATTGAGATACTGTCCCCGATGGCTTCACGCATGTGGTGGCTGTACTTTGTGGTATTCCCAACTTTTCAGCATATTCCTTATTTGTGTCCACCGCGCATTGTCTTAGTTCTTCAAGTAATGCAGATAAGTCATTTGCATTACCATTGGTCAAAGGGTTGTCCATGATGCCTGTAAGACTTACTCCAAGCAACCGCTCTTCTTCAGTGTTGTCCCGCCAGATTTTCCGCAAGTATTTAAAGTTAGTGAAGCGGCTCTGACACGTACCTAAAATAGTGGCAAGGCGTACTTTGTTGAGTAGTGTCTCTTTGGTATCTGTAGCACGGATTACACACTCGCTAAGGTTGCAAAATTGACCACCCGTGCCGTGAATCGGGTTTCCATTTTTATCTATCTTCGGGCCGCGCAAAATTATTTCAGAACATGGGTTGCAACCAAATTCATAATCAGGGTTACGGCGACCATTCTTTGCAGCCTGTCGCTGTGCGGCCTGTCTATTAAAGATCCCGCGCTCACCAGTGCCACTTTCAGCTAGAGCCGTCCACTCGCGTAGAAACGACATGGCGTCTGGTTTCTCCGTATAGCACACGCTGTTATTCGCCAGATATCTGTTGTCGGGGAACTGTCCTGTCTTAGCATAGCGCATACGGTTGTCTGAGAGATTGGATAGACTGATCATTGCAGAGCGGCGTACACCCCCTGAGACAACAATCTGTGCAACGGTAGTCATGATATCATGACACTCAAGAGAGTTAAGCTTGCGTCCCTTTGCACCTTTAAAAATCTCAACTGTTCTGTTGAATAAATCAACAAGTGGTGCGGGGCCAGATGCACGTCCACCAAATGTCTTCAACACTGAACCAGCAGGTCTAACCCGCGACACATCCCACTTGGGGATTTCCCCCGCGTAGAGGAGAGCCACAAGCATACGAAATGCTTTAGCCCAGCCCTCTTTAGAATCCTTCACCAGAATAATTGTATCGCTATCAAATAATTCATCAGGAACTTCGGGAAGTTTGTTAATGTATTGACGCTCCACAGAGAAGCCCACGCCGCAACCATTCATTGAAATGTGCATTGCTTCGTCAAAGGCTTTTGGATCGTCCACAACTAAATATGAACAATTATAGCCACAGATATTGTCACGCTCTAAGGCGGGACCAGCGGTCATCATCATCCGCATCGATGGCATGATATCAAGGCCAAGGATAGCCTGTTCGATTTCATAAGCTAAGTCGAAGTTTTCGTCGCTTTTTGTACTATCAATTACAGGCTCAATAACATTGTCCATATAACGGGCAACTGTTTCGGACCATGTTTCACGCCGCTTTTCGCTTTCTATATATCTCGCGTATCGACTGACCGCGATAAAGTTTTGATAGTCTGTAGGTAGATGGTTATTTCCCATTTTCTGCTCCCTCAATTTGTTGGATTAATCGATTTAAGTACCACTGCGCCTTTTTCAAATCTTCCAAAGGCTTACGCTTATAAGGCCACCGCCAGAGATACTTAAAAATGTTCTGCCAGAGGTACGCTTGATGCGTACTTAGCTTCACAGCCTCATTGTTTGTATCAACGCCCGTTGCCATAGCTTCCATGGCGTCAATGCATTCAATTTTTGATGTGTTATAATGTGGTGGCCTGTTCACCACATCAGTGTCTACGCCTAACGGCACTTCTTTCCACTTCGCCATCAGTTCAACTTATTCTTGTTAAACGGGACGATCTTCTTGTCCGTTATTGCATCCTTTAATTCTTCAGCAGGTTCGAAAACAAATTCAAAGTCTGCATCATCATCTTCATCATCCTCGAAAAGATGAGGATGCGCTGCGCGGAACGCTACCTGACCTAGATCATACACAAAGTCTGGGTAGTTTTTAATTATAGAATGAAGTCCATACAGCAGTGCAGAGCAGCCATAGATATCTTCGGCAGTGGCTTCGCGGCGTACCAAATACGTTAATTCGCAATCAAAGTCCTTACCATTTACATCTAGAAGACTAAACTTTATCTGGTCAACTTTTTTATCTTCCATTTTTCTGCCTCATATTTTTAATAAAGTAATCAGCATCGATGATGACCAAAGGGTCTTTTCGATCTGCTTTCACCACCACCAGCGGCTCCGCGCCAGAAGGGCAATTATCCTTGGCCTGATCCATATAGGAGTAGACCGCGATAGATTTCCTCGACTTGCATTCAATGCTGTAGGGGATCAGCTTTCGGGCAGCGGGGGATAATTGGACATCTTCTCCACCCGCGCCCATAGACGTGCTTTTTATGTCATCGTCTTCAAGCTGATGAAACCTTTCGAGAAGTTTGTTTCGCACCCATTGTTGCAGCTTTCGGCCCTTGGCCTTTGCGCTTTGTGTCTTCATTGAGTTCCTTACCCATATAGCGGGTGTACCAGCGGTAGGTTGCGCTTTTTGCATTTGATTTGGCGCGGGGAAGCCTCTTTGCGTGGGGCCAACAGGTTCCTCGAAAGTCACAGAAGGAGCACTCAACGCCCAGATACTTGCTATCTGTGTATTTTTTGTTGAAGTAGTCATCCTGTGGTTTAAAGCATTTTCTAAACGACCAATCTTCGTCTATTGCTTTAACTTTGTTCTGGATTTCTTGTATGACCCGCTCTTTTTCTTCTTTCGAGTCAGCAACCTCAACGACCTTTAATTCGCCAGTTTCTTTGTTAACAACAATCCACCCACCAACATCAATTCCCTGACCAAGGGCATAGATATATAGCTGGGGAATGTAGCCGAAGGAGTCATTGTCCTTTAACGCCTCGTAGCCCTTTGACCATTTATCGCGCCACTGGAAACTAGAAGTGGTTTTGGTATCATAGACCTTTTTACCAGCGGGAGTTTCAATCGTGTGATCATCTGTTCCAACGATCTTGGCCCCACCTATCACAAGTTCAGTTTCGGTGCCTTCCGCAACTATTTTTACCCCCGCCATTTTAGCCATTAAAGAAACCACCCCTTCAGTGAGATCCCCGATCAGCATCTTCATTATGAAGTTGTAATCTTTCTCACTCTTGGGGCTTTTTTTCTTCTGGTTCTGAAGAACACAAAGAGGACGCCCCATAGAAGACGCTCTATGGTAGTATTCGTCATCACGGGGCTTTAGTTGTTTTCGAAGGGAGTCCTCACAATGGGTGAGGAACTCCTTAATCCACTCTTCCTTGATTTTAGACTGATCCAACTTCTCGTTGGACCAATTCCGCATCAATTTGTGGATCTGCTTCTCAATTTGTGGAGCCGCCATCAAAATCTTCCGCAAGAGAGTCATCCATGGCGTCCAAAGCGGCGTGGTCTACCTCTCTGGCCCGTATTGCAGCGGCATATGCAGCTTCAACCTTTTCATTGGCGCTTTGAATCATTTCTTCGACTATCAAAACGCTATCATAGACCTCTTTAGTTGTTTCAAGGCGCTTCATGATTGGCTTGAAGGTGAAGTTTGCGTATTGGTTTCCACTCTGGCCTACTCCAAAGTTCGGGACCAACTCAATTTCATAGTCCCACCACTCTGCATTTGCAGGAAAAACACGGTTCACCTGCTTCTCAAAATCATTAAAGTGGTTTCCCTTGTGAAAAATAATTGCGGGATGGTTTTTAACTTCCACCTCTTCACCATTTTTCTTTTTACCCGTGTAACTGGCTAGACAACGAATAATCCTTGTACACTTGATGTCTTTGTACTTATCTTTATCCTTTTGAGGCCACCCGTCCATTTCTTTGGTAGTTGGTTTACCACACCTGATGCCACCCAATTCATCCCGTGGCTCCTGTTTGAAGTCCTCAAACTGAATTGTTTTGTTTATGAATTGCGAACCCTCTGGGCGGCTGAAGTCCGTATGAACATATTGATAAACCATGTTCAGTACGCGGATTCGCATGGTCTCTCCGTAGACGTACTCTTCTGGATCTTCAGTCTTTAAGAAAAAATACCCAAAGAAAGGGTTTTTTTCCGCGTCCCGTCCCTTACCAATCATTGTGGTTTGATCCATTGCGATCTTTGCAAGCTTTGGGTAGTCTACGCCACTACTGCTACTGCCTTTTTTACGGCTCCCAATAACAGCATTCATGTTACTTAATTCAGACTGCGTGATAGTACTTACCTGATTCATATAGTTTCCTTCTGATTTTAAAGCCGTTCATCATTTGCAATCAGCCCATGACTTACCAACGGCGGTTTCACACTCCATGGGGACAATCATTTCATATCCCCACAGTTCTCGAATTTCGTCCGACACGCCGACCATGGCTTGGGTCAATAGCTCTTCGACCTGACTAATTTCGTCAGGGTGAGTATCGACAACAATCGAATCGTGTACGGTTAAGATGATCTTGCTAAGTAAACCATGTTCTCTAAATGTTCTCAAGGCGCGAATGCAAGCCAGTGGCACAATATCGCCCGTTGCGAAGCCTTGAATTGGATAGTTACATATCTGCGTGGAAAAGGTTACCTGACCATTTTGTCGTCTTTCCGCATCAGGCCAAAAGTACTGTCTCCCAGAGGGCGTCTGTACAATACCATCCTTTAAAACACCTCGCTTACATTTGTCCTGATACGCACCGATGCCCTGATAAAGTTCAAAGAAAGAATCATAATATGCCTTTATATACGGCTCATATAAATACCCACTCGACCCATAAAGGGGAGCAAATGTGTGGGCCTTGCTTTGCTGGCGTTCTTCCTTTGTTACCTCTTCCGCTGATTTTTTAAATATAATTGAACCTGTCTGGCGATGAACGTCCTTACCTTCGGCAATGTCTTTAATACCTTGTTTGTCGCGGGATAGTTCTACAGCAACTCTAAATTCCAAAGAACTAAAGTCTGTTTCGGTGATACTCCCGCCTTCAAATCTGGAGACAACCGCCTTGCGGATAGGAAATCCTCTGACGGGGATATTCTGCCAGTTAGGGTTGCTGGAGCTTAATCTGCCTGTCGCTGTGATGCATTGGTTGAAGTTTGGATGGGCATAACCCCATTTCATCCATTGTTTTAGTCCTTTAATAAATGAATCAAGGTAGACGGAGATTGCACTGAGGCGCTTTAGTTTTGTGAGAAACTCTACCGCTAATTCATTATTTTTACGCCGCGCCTGTCCTAGTAGAAGTTCAATAGTTTTCTTATCTGATTTAAATCCGTTTGCGCTGGCCCATGAAGCTTTTTGAGGATTAAGTTGAAACCCTGCTATCTCGCCCGTCCCTAAGAACAAAGCGCCCTGACCATTACAATCAGGGCATTTAGAAGGTTTTTTAAACGGGTCACCGTTCTTTTTTATCTTATATATTATACCACGTTTATGGCACTTTTGGCAAGCCACTGCGCGAGTTTTTTCCACATATGTAGTGGTTTTTTTTATTGCTGCCCCAAAATCTTGTGCATTTTTGAAGTTGGGCGGGAAGAGGGGTTTTCCTCTAGAGTCGGTCCCAATACGCCAAACTTTGGCATGGAGTGTTCTATCCACCATTGTGCGGGAGTAAATAATCTCAGTTAGGTCTTGGCCTGACTTGAGGTTGTATATCTTGTCACCCATAACCTCGCGCACAATGGCCTGTAAGCGCCTTTCTATTTCGGTTTCTTCCGCACGGTAATCATCTTCAATTTGTTGGAGAACAGCTTCGTCGATTTTAATACCGTTCCATTCTACTTCGACTAGAAACAGAAGATTGTTGTTCATCAATTCAACAATGTTCATCAAACCATCGTTTTGTGGTTCTTCGAACTCTTTCATTTGATGTATATACACATCCATACACGCCAGAACGTCTGCTTCTGCATATGGAATAACAACATCATTAAGCGGCATGGCCTCAAAGCCAACGCCACTTTTGAATAAATGATCAACTAGGTCAGACTTCTTTTGCGTAACTTCGCTTTGTTGTTCAACGAGGTTCTTTAAGTCAACTCCCGCCGCTTCGGCAAGTGCAGAAAGTTTTTCGTTCATTGGCTTCAATGGACGGCTATAATCGTACTTTGCAAAAAGAGATTCATTAGTATTCATGTTGCTTTGTTCCTCCGTTCAGCAACTTTTTTCAGTGAGAGTTCTGCGCGTTGTCCTTTCGCTAAGATGTATTCATTCACCATCGTGCAGCGCACTTTGGGTGGGATCGTGAAGCCACAGGCGTTGAGCCAACCCACATCAAACTTCGCGTTGTGTGCGATAAGCATGTCAGCTTCTTGCAGAGCCTTCTCCAGCGGCTCACTGCTATCGGGGATTGCCTTTTCGTTGTGATAGAAAACGAGATGCGTGACTTCTCTTTGCCCCAGCCAAGCGAAATGCGCGGAGACAAGTTTATTATTAGGGTTGAACGGCGTGTTGTCGCTCTTCCCGCCAATATCCGTAACGGTGGTTTCTAAGTCGAGGACCAGCGCCCTCATAGCTTAAATCCCATTAGTCGGGCGTTTAGTTTATTTTGTGTGTGAAGAACCGCTTTGATGTTAGCAAAATGTTCATCCAATAACTTTTGAATTTCTTCACGCTGATCATGACCGTATCGCTCAAAGTTATCGCGCAGGGCTTCCATGTAGTCTTCCAGATCTTCTTTACTAAGCATTATTTTCTCCCGTAGAATTTGGTTGCATTTGGGGTTTCCTGATGGGCGAACAGATGCCAGCAGCAATCTTCTTTGCCCGTCATTTTCGTTCCTTCGATCCACTTCACGCGGCCCACGCTAACAATGCGTCTGAGCAGCGGCTGGTAAGGAATTGATTGTTTAGTGTGGACCCACCCCGCATCGAACAATAGCCAAGTGGGCATGTTCAATTCACACACAAAGTGGGAGAGAAAGGCGTGAAGCACTGAGCGGGTCCACGGGGGATTAGTGATGATCACATCAGCCCCCTTCATGTCCTTAGATGTTAGGGAAAGCGCATCTTTTTGGACAATCCATTCTTGTTGAGGTTCAATATCATGTGCGGCGACACATTCGAGGCCGACATACGCAAGTAATCTAATTAGCTGACCATCCCCTGCGCAGGGTTCCGCATAGGTCTGCACCTCTCCCAGATGCGGGACCAGCGGCTTTACCGCCTCAAAAGGCGTTTTATAATAGTCGCGGGGGCTGCGATCAAAGTTAGAGTACTTGCCCATTATTCCACGTACCTCGAAATTTCATGCTGAAGTTCGCAAGCAATCATGCCATGCCAGCCACTGACTTTATTCTTTGAGATTGTAAGAAAGCGGGTATAATCAGGATCTTGGCCCTCTGGCACAGGCTGTAAGCCAATCCCTATGCAGACATCACACTCCGCTGCCTTACCTGTTCTGCTATTCTCTAAGTCACTGAAATCAACGCGGGTACGCCCTTCGGCAGTAATTCCCGCCTGACATACGGCAACCACGCCACAATAATGGCGCTTGGCTAATTCGCGCAGTTGCCGATACAGCTCTCTGATCTTCTCATGTGTGGACGGGAAGCTGCCAGAAATATTAATTTTATCAGCCTGATCCAGAATGACTATGTTTGGGCGAATTTTACGAATATAGCCTTCAATCTTTTCAAGATCCCAATCCTGAGAGTCTTTCATAACCATGTTGTGACGAATTTTCGCGTATTCGGCACGGGCGTATTCTTTATTTGGCGGGATTGCCTTCTCTGACAAACCTGTACATGCTTCATACGCCCGAAGTTTAACTTTTGTTGTGGCCTCTTCATTGCCAATCCAAAGAACTTTTGCTCCCTGCCAACAGAATCCCAAGGGGGCTGTACAGATAGACGCGAGAAATGAAGTCTTACCTGTCTCAGGACGGGCAGCAATAATATAGAAATCCGTTGGGCCGATCCCATAAAGGCGTCGATTTAGAGTACTGATGTTAAAGGACCAACGGTTATCATTACTGACTTCAGCGAGAAGAATATCCAAGTCATCTGTTGTAGGCTCACCATAATCATCGATGACAAAGTTTTCATCTGTACGCGCAACGAGATCTTTCAGAAGGCGCATTGCATCAACCTGACCCTCTGAGATTTTAATCCCTAGTTCGGCAATTTCGCGGCCCACTTCTTGCTGCCACAGTTGTTGAATGACATCCCGCGCAACAGTCTGAGTTAAGGGGAGTGAGTTTGTTATCTCTTGGATTTCCTCTGCCATGGCAGCGTAAGACGCTTCTGTGGCGGTAGGATTCTGAGCCTTCCATAATGCCAGTAAGTCTGGCGGCGTTAGGTCTGTTTCGTATCTTTTCTGTGCGTCACTTATTAAGTTGAAGACGCTTTGTTTTTGTTTGGTAGAAAAGATGTCTGCTCGAATACGTTCCCTGTTGTCTTGAAAGAACTCAGCGCTGCAAAGAGTGCTAAGTAAATTTGATTCCACTTTGATGATTCCCTAGTTAACGGCAAAAGAATACCCATAGTGGAAATAAAAAAAACCCCTACGAAAGGGTAGGGGTCTTAATAAGTTGGTTTACTTTTTTGATTTAATTATTGCGAAATTTCATCTCCCGAATGTTGGGATGCTTATTGGTTCTACGTTCCTTCATATCCACATCCGAAAAAGTAATATGCGGATTACCTTTTGCATATTCTTTTATTAACTGAGTAAGTTTCTCTTGTTCTTCTCCAGCATGTTTAAAGCCTTCAAGATCAGAAAAGTCTATCACGGCAATAGCTCTGGTTTTCATTTTGGTATTCCTTTAGCTATTTTTTGGTAAAGCGGCACCCCGCTGATTAATAAATTATGCGGTATTTATTCGGGGCGGTCCAGTAAACCACCAGATAGAAACTCCTTCGATAAATTCTCGTCCATCGACTGTGCTTGGTAGTTGGCGCATAATAAAAGCACTTGTAAGCCTGTTTATACGAAGACTAGTACACACAGACTTTATATCCTTCCACATAAACGTCCAGTGACATTTTTTGCGTGTTTTTTTATGATAATAGTTTTTGAATGTCATCTGGTGTACAGTGTTTTAGGTCTCTTTTTAAGAAACGCATTGTTGATGGTATGTTTATTTCCTTAGTTATGGAGAATGCAACCCTGGATGCATCTTTGTCAAGGCAAATTACCGCCCTGTGATATTTCTTTAACACTAAATTATAATGAGGTTTAAACTTAGTCCCCAAGAGTGCAAAGCCTGTGTAGTTATCTAACTGACCGACTGCACAAGCAGAAAAGGCGTCCTCAACTATAACAACAGTGGGGCCACTACCTACCTCAATACCCTCAGAGCAATCCCCGTAGGTCATCCACTTCGGGGGTTGTCCACTGACTGATCTACCTACCGCGCCTTTTTCTGAGCGTGTGTATATAAGGACTCTATTTTCTTTTGGGGCGAAAGTGATTTTACAAAGGCCACGCTCGTAGGCTTCTTTTGCTCCCATTCGCAACAAAAGTTCGCTGCCTTCTGGTGTGTTCTCGACGGCGGTTTGAAACCTCGGTAGGTCGCTGTGATTTTGAACTCTGGGCTTTGTACGATTAACAAGAATCCCCCGCACGTCTTCAACACTTCGTCTGTCATTTAATATTCCTCTTTTTCCACAAGACGCGCGAAAGCATTGAAATTTAATTTGCCCCCCACCCCTCAAAATGGACATTTTCCGCTCTCCGCAAAATGCGCAAAGGGCGGTGTAGTTATGATTTTCTAGGAGACACAGAGAAGCAGCAATCTCACTAATTTGTTGATACTTCTCTGCGTACATTTTTAGTCCCTCTAACCGAATTTTTTGAGAGTTTCTTCCATTTTAGTACAGTCGAAACATGTGTAGTAGACTTCGAATCGGGTAGTGAAGCCCATTATGCTGTTTGAAATTATTGGGGGCAAGATAAAATTGTCTTTTGTCCCGCAACAACGGCATTCGAGTTCCACTGTACTGCTCTTCTCTTTTGACATCAAAAACTCCTTTAGTTCGCAGTTTTTCGAGTCGTTTGTTGTAGTCTTAATTATAACCCATTGAAGTCATTTAGATACTTTTGCGGAATCGACTTTAGGCTCATAACCTGAAGGTCGTAGGTTCAAATCCTACTCCCGCAACCAACACCTGATTTCATTGAGTTTTTTGACTCGACTCGAGTCGACTCTGCTTTTACTCGACTTTTATGTCAATCGATTATTTTTAGGCGGGTAAAAATAGCGGGGTTGGGTCTTCTCAAGCTTCCTTAATTCCTCACGATCTTTCCGCGTCACTGCGACTACTAGAGAAATAAGAGCCTCAGTGAATACCTGTGGTGGTTTTATTGAGTGTTGTTCCAACACCTTTTCGAACTGCTTTCTTACCTCTGTGACCTGCATCATAGACCTCGCTGTTGCTGCGCAGAAATGGTGGTGCTTCTATCCTTCAGAACATAAACCTCTAACATCGATGGATCTTTATGACCTGAGAGACTTTGTAGCTGAGTGATTGAAAGACCCGCTTGACCTGCTTGGGTAAGCCCCGTTCTTCTTAAATCATTTAACCAAAGTTCGGGGGGAAGTTCTGCCTCAGAGAATATCTGCCGCTTAAACTTATTTACCTGATCTTTATCAAAAGGTTTGTGTAAGCGGGGCTGCTCCACAATCGTGCGTGAGTAATCATTCACAGTCCGATAAACAGGTCGTAACCGTTCTATTAACCTCTGTGTGCAGATAATCTCTAGCGGGGGCAGTCCTTTACCTTCCGTGTGCTTGCGTGTCTTCTCTTGATAGAAAGAGAAGTACTCCCCATCGAAGTTCTGCCATTTCATCTGTCTGACATCCCCAACCCTCTGACAAAGATCGTGACACATTAAAGCCAAAGTCCCCATAGACCAGAGGTCCATCTTGTCTGACGTTTCGATGAACTTAATTAATTGGGCGTCTGTCCATTTCATTCTACGAGGCGGGGTACTACTTGTCCGTTTACCCACAAAAGGGTTATGCCGCGCCTTCTTGTACTTGATGCCTATATTAAATACGCGCTTGAGTACTTTGTTACACATGTTCGCGTGATGCTTTGATACACTTTGGATGTTGTACTGATACAAATCATCAACGTCCTCAGACGTTAGAGAACCAAAGAATCTATCATAGAATCGGGACTTGGACGAACCTAGATACAAATCAGAAAGCCTGTTTAAGAGTGAATTGTATGTGCGCAGACTATTCTCTGACAGATCCCCGCCTTCACCTGTACTAAATTCTGTACGGTTTCGCGCAAACTCCACCAACTGACCAATGGTTTGCAATGGAAGGTTTAACTCTTGAAAGGTCGCCGCGTCGATTTCATTCCACTGTCTGCGTCTTTCGCGCGCCCATTCATTTGCCTCTGAGAAACTATTAAAACGAGCGCTGGTCTTTGGTTTGCCCGTTGCCTTATTAATCGGCATACCCAAGGCTTCAGCAACATGGGGTTTAAATTCTACAGACCAACGCTCCCCTTTGCGGGTCCGAATAGGTGTTTCTCTCACCCAAGGATCACGATCTATCATATCTCTATCTCCGTAATCGAATACTTATGCGAGTGTTCGTTCATGAAATGTTCTAGCGCCGTTGGACACTCACAGTGGTCCCGTACATCACGAAGCCTGTTTAGCTTCTCTAAGTAGTTCCGATATGAGGAACTAGTCGGTTCCATGTAATGAAGTCTGATGGCTATGTTTTCTATGAGGGCAGCGAGTTGCCGCCCCCGTTCATTTTGCGGATAAAGTCTCTTCACACGGTCCTCACATGGTCTGAGAAGGTCCATGTCTTAGAGAAAGTCATGGTACAGTCTGTGGGCCAATCAGCCTTCCAAGCAGATATATCGGGGACACTGTTTGTTGTTGGTGATACTTCAATGTAAATGGTCCAATCACCAATCGTGAGATAACCACTTTGCTCGGTGCGTCTATCTAGTTCCATTACGCTACCTCTCCTTTTTGTAACTTTAATCCTTTGATTAACATCTCTTCCGCGTCAGATTTATTACCACGCTGAAGGCTTTCGAGCGCCCAACTCACCCAACTATGTGCATAAGGGTTCAACTTACTGGGACTTGGTTGTGCGGGGGGTTGAGGCTCTGGAGCCAAAGCTTTGTATAAGGCTCCAACCTCATGTACACTCAACCAATTAATAAGTTCCTGTTTGGATGTAGGAACATCAACTTCCCGCCAATCACGCGGAGCAGCCTTACGGGCCTCTGCCTGAGTACCGTACCAATGGCCTTTACTATCTTGATACAGTCTCATGGGTAAATTCTCCCAAACGCAACCATGTCGCTAGTGATCTCAATCTCTGTGGGCCAATTGGTTTCCACGCCGCATTGGTTCAATTCTTTTCGCGAAATTTCATAGTAAAAATGATCGTTAAAAACTTCTAACGGCTCATTCATACTTAAAATTTTCTCTTCGATTTCTGTGCATGTGGCGTCGAGATTCCAGTTCAAACCAATCTCTTTGAGACTAGCCTCAACATGCTTTTGCCCTTTTTCATTCAGATGTTGGGGGCCAAAACAAATTTTAAGTTCATCCCAATCTTCGCAAGCCTCACAGTGATAAATAAAATCTTCGCCTCGTAAATCTTTTACAAAGCCTTCATCATCAGTAACTGTAAAATGATTGTTAGGAGCGTCACAAGTTTTGTGTCCAGTGTGGAGTAACCAGCCGCCCCAATCATTATAATAAGACCTTGCTTCTTCGTAGTTATTGAAAGTTTTGATAAACACTGCGTCAGGATTTATTGGAAAAGTTTTCATATCAGCCCCCCACCATTACAAGATCGTCGGGGGCATAGCCTACGTGATCAAAGTCATAACAAACGCAGATACATTCCTCATAACCATACCCGCTTTGGAATTTCTCGCGGATGACATCAAAGACCATACTTAACTGATAGTCAGTCAGGGGGTCTTCGGGGCATTTCACAAGCATACCCACTTGCAGATCCTTCGCTTTGACCTGTCTCATGCTGCTTCTCCAAGTATCATTTGGTGAAGTTCTTCTAAGCTTCGGCCATCCCAATCGTCAATTTTGAGACAAATCATCAACTGCAACAAAAGGCTCATGAACTCCAAATGCCATTCGAGGCTGGCGATGTCTGTTACATTAATCTCGCCATGCTGATATTCTGAAGCAAGCGTATCAAAAACTATTGCTGCCTGACGGGGGGTAAGTTCGATGTTAATCTTTTTCATATCAGCCCCCCAACACTTGAAGGTGAGCATCGATGTAACTTTGATCAATGGCCTGATCGATGTTAACCACTAGCAGCCCGTCCTTGAGGGTGATGGCAATGGTGTCCCCCGCGTTGCAGTAATGGTTCAACCGTCCGATCCATATGCGGCGGTCCCCACGCTTCGGGGTGCGTCTAAAACTGACTGTAGTATTAACAACACCGTCTGGGGTGGTGATCTTTGCATCGACAACGTGCTTCTCACCGTACTCTAGCTTGGAAAAATCAATACCAAGATGAAGCGCCAACGTCCGTAGGCTTGTAGTCGTATCAAACTCACTGTTTTTCAACATGTGAGCGGATATTTTCTTGTAGCCCGTGGGTTCGGGCATAAGTGCTATCACCTTATCTATTTTAGTTTGACTGACCATAAGGGTCTCCTTTTCTGTTTGTATCGGTGATCTTAAATGCCCTTAACTAGTGCGTCAATAAAAAAGATTGATTGACTCCTAATTAAAAATATGTCACAGTCGAATCACGCACAGAATGGCTTTATCCTCCCTTTGCTGTTCTTTTCGGTTCCTCTCGCTTTCATTGAAGTAGTCATGGCTTCACGGTGTTTGAAGGCGGGGGGAATTGAAAAAAACTACTTGCGCGTCAATCCGCATATACACCTCAAATATATGTAATTACTCACTTTTTTGGCTCTCCTAGCCCCCTGTACATATTATTAGGAAATCCGAAAAAAGCTGAAAAAACTTTAATCAAATAACGAAAAATTATTTTGCTTAGATGATCAATTGCATTGCGAATCAAGCCGTTAACTAGTGGAATATAAGTCCAAACTAAACAGAAAAGGACTCATGATATGAAACTGTTAAATACTGGCGGCACTAATACAAAAATATTGAAATCACAAAAAGGAACCGAATTCAAAATCGCTTCGCTTTCACTGTATCCCGATGATTTGATTTGCACAGGCGCAAAGCTTGCTGATTGCATGCGCCTATGTCTTAAAGACTCAGGTTTCGCGCAAATATTTGAAAGTGTGAATAATGCAAGGAAAGCCAAAACGGATTTTTGGCATTATGATAAAGATGCATTCAAGGCGCAATTAATCAAGGAAATGAAAGCCTTTATTATAAAATGCAAAAAAGAGGGTTTTAAAGCTTGTTTTAGACTGAACACAATTTCAGACATTCCTTGGCATAAGCACGGAATCCCCCAGCAATTCGAAGAATCTTATTTGTATGATTATACAAAAGTTGCATCGAGACTCGGAAAAACCCCCGCCAATTATGATTTAATTTTCTCATATAGTGGAGCGGAAAAGTATCAAAACCAAGTAAAGCAAGCGCTAAAGACTGATTATCCAATAAGCGCTGTATTTCGCGGGAATGTTCCAATTGGTAAATACTTTCTAGGACGCGAAATAATCGACGGGGATTCTTCTGATCTAAACAATACACAAGCATATAATAAAATTGTGGGTTTGAAGCTTAAAGGAAACAAAGCCAAAAAGGAAAAAGGCTTGTTTATAGTGGAGCCGTGGCAATTAGATCAAAGCCTAAATTATGCTGCATAGGCTTGCGGTAATTATTGGCTATTCTGTTTTAATATATTACGGAATAAGCCTTATATTTAATTAAATAAATAAAAAACCCCCCTAAATTGGGGGGTTTCTCTTTTGTGGGTTTGGCTTTTTAGTGTTCAAGTATTGCGGCAAGTATCCCCGCCAGAATTAAAAACCCCATTAAGAAAACCAAAAGAGACATTTAGGCGCAAGCCTCATCTGCCATGTCCCACAATTCTCTGTTTATTTTTACTTGGCTGTGCAAGGCGTTTATGGGACGTGCTTTTCGTTTAACTGGAGTCACATGATTGCAAACCGCGCAACAATTTTCATTGTTTAAGCCTTGAACGGGGACTCCGCCTCTTATTAAAGCCTCTTGAGTCCTATTGAAAACGCGCCAAAGATCATTTCCTTTATCCTCTTTGCGGCGCGCTTCTAACATTGCGGGGACTGTGGTTTGCAGTGTTGCATAGACATTGTCGGACAAGTCCCCGCTCTTAAACTCTGACTCGTCGCAAATTTCCCAGCGCAAGCTTGCCGCATTATAGGCAAACTCTAAACAATCATCATTTGATAGGTTTGTTTCGCGCATATGTTCAACATTCTCAGCAACGCTTTTGAGTAAATCGACCGCATTGGTTATGATATTCTCAAATTCGTTCTTTACGTTTTGTCGATGCATGAATCTTTGTTTCCCGAAACTTTCGCCAACCATGAGTCCGTTATTGCAAACTTTCCGATTCAGAGACGGGATTAATTGAAAAGACCCCTTGCCATTGTGTGCATTATAAAAGGACATTAACGGGATATTTTCCGCGTTTTCGTCTATTAAATCGGGATTCCCAAAAGCGACTAAATGACGGCTAAACGGTCTTTGGCTCGCATCGCGGGTTTTTTGTTCTCTGGCAAACATGGGAAAGAACCCGTTTTCAATCATGATATCAACGGCAGTTTCTGAATCTAAATGTTCGTAGCGTTCAGATAAATCATGATGTTTGCTCTTTTGAAATATCGCTGGGCAAGCTTGCAAGAGTTGCTCTTTGCTCAAGATATTAAAACGGTTTGTTTGTATTGCAGTGTGATCTAGTGGCATGATGCGCCCCTTTTCTGTTTGAGTTAATAAACGCCGACTCGGCGTATTTAAAAAATACAGTAAATAAACCCCTAATAAAAGACTTAATTAAGGCAGCAATACCCCCGAAAATGGGGGTTTGTGCTGGTCTTAAAAATGCCTAAATCGCCATAGAGCCAATATAAGCGCCGCTGAATGGGGGGAAAGCTTTTGTGATATAGGACTCATAAAAAGCCTTTAACCCCCTTGAAATAGGCTTACAGCGAGTCTGATTTTTGTTGCAATGCAATAAATAATGTGTAGATTCCGCGCTTTGCTGATTCGCTATAAATGCCGTTAACAAAGCGCTTTTAACTTTCCTTAGATAATAAAGGCGATATACTGGGGCCACTCAAACAGAAAAGGAATCACGTTATGAATCTTATCTTTGGCTTGGCTCTAATCACTTCTTACCTTTTACTGCCTCTTTTAATCGTTTCTTTGATTTGGGGGGAAGAAACCGCGCAATGGACTGCCGCAATTGGTTTTATTCCATGGGTGCTTTTTGGTTTGTGGCTTATTCAGTAAGGGGGAATCTAAAATGTCTATCACTCATTTTACTATCACTTGGCGCATAGAAAACGGCGGGGACTTTTTTGAACAAACTTTCAAAAATCAAAAATCCGCAAGCCTTGCTGTAAAAGCTTGGCGCAACTCATGGGGAATTCATGAATGTGAATGTTACATTTTTGAAATCAGAAAAGCGCATGATAGCGTTTTGGATTTTTGAGCGGGGGAATCATCATGAATATGACACCAGAGGAACACAAGCAAGCTTTCGAAGCTTTCATGAAAGCGTTGAAATATGATTTCATGTATATGGGGAAAGACTTGCAGTTTTATTATTTTAAACATGCGGAAACGCGGAAAGGAATCCAAATTCCCATAAATGAGGGAGTCGGATCATGATTGAATTATTTATGAACAAGCCGTGGGTTTTCTTAGGGGTTGCGTTTATCGCAATTCCAATTTTCGCGTTTTGTATCGCTTCGATCATTATCACGATTGAAAACCATTTCTCAGAAAAGCGCATCAAAGCTATTTCTGAGCGGTATCGGATCAAAAGAGAAAAAGACGAAAAAGAACATCGGGAATTTATGCGCCAATATTCTTTTGAGGCCGTCACAAAGAAATAAGGACAATAGCTTAAAACCCCTGCATTTTATCGCGGGGGTTTTTTGATGCGGTTCAAACTAAACAGAAAAGGAAAATCGAAATGGAAACTGTAGACTTAACCCCAAAATGGGAAGCCATAACCCCCGTTCTATTGAAAATCCTTGAGCAAGGAAAAATTCGGGACTCTTCTGACATAAAGGCGGAATTGGTACGCATGGCAAGGCTTGCGGATTTATGGGTTGAGCATTGCGAAGCGCAAAAGGGGGACTCGTAATGAGATTTAAAATTCAATGCACTTTTACCTGCGAAGTAGAAGCCGAAGATATGGACACAGCCTTCATCGAAGCGAGAAGTATCTACACATTGAACGAATGGATGAGCGATGCAGTTATCGCCCATGATGATGGTTATGAAATGGAAGCATGGGAAATCGGAAATGACTAATTTTATTATGCAAGGCTTGCTGAATGCAAAACCAGCAAAGAAAACCAAAACGGGGGGCGCATATAATCAGAAGAACGTCCAAAAGGAATTGGACAAGCAAAAGATAAAGCCACAAGCGCAAAAGCTTTATCATAGTTTTTTGCAAGGACATGCGGTAAAAGAGGGGGACTCGTAATGGGTTTCTTCATTGCAAAAGAGGCAAGCGCATTTGATAAGCATGAATGGAAACCAGCGAGCCGCGTAAAATATCCAACTAAGACGGAAACCAAATATGCAATCATTTCAAGCTTTGGATTCTGGAATTGGTACTTCGGAAAATATCGGGTTGCTGATTGTGACCATTATCCAGATAAGGAAATCTGGCTAAATGGTTTTAACAATTTCACACAATGATGCATAAACGCCGCGCATGATACGCCGCTCAGAGTACGTCAAAGCATGGCCCCCCGCATAGGGGGGTTTTCTTTTGCTCAGATAAATAAAAACCCGCGCAAGCTTATTTTTTGCGGGGATTTTCTTCTAATTCGATTCATTTTTCTGATTCATTTTTATAAAACCATGATTTTATTGGATAAATTCCCCAAAAACTAATAACCAATAGGTCATATGAGCAAGTAATTGAAATCATTTAGCTTTATTTAGATAAATAAGCACAAAAATCGACCCGTGCGAGTGACAGGGGGGGTGGTAGCGTTATCGTATATACACATGTACACAGATTAGGAAAAATGGACCGTAAAGAGGGCCATCCATGGAGGTCTATCGGGAGATAGGCTATGTTATTGTCAAATATTTCTTAATAATTTGAATTATTTTCGTTTACTATGGGGGTAATAGTTGACTCAGTTAGGGGTAAATGCTATATTATAGTTGGTGGGAGTACTATATCTTGTACTAACCAGAGAAAAAGGACATATGACAGAAATAACTCTGAATGTCCCCGTTACCCTTGAAATTGATAATGAGTTTGAGGTCGATGATGACGGGGTTGCGTATGTAATTACGCTTGCTTTCCACAATGACGATGATGAACCCATTCTTGAGGCTAGGATTAGCTGGGAAGAGATTATTGAAGCATTCCTAGATGAGAACGGGGATGTTGATGGGTATCAGCAGATCTATTTGCTGGCCCATGAGTTGGATCGTTATGTGGAGATGTTACGCAATCGGGCATCGATGATTGAAGATAGCTTCACTGTGGTTGAGGATATGTTCAATCTAAGATGATTCAACTTTCTCTCTTCGGGGAGGATGTGACCCCCACGGGGGATACTAAGATCTGTATTAAGTGTGAGCGTGAGAAGTCTGTTAAGGAGTTTCCTTGGCGGGATAGAGGTGCTTATCGAAGAACAGAGTGT
>Ga0255781_10001125_pt1 | contig 22064 bp, 32 predicted proteins | sample 101ome_21_FD_179979 | JGI IMG/M metagenome (GOLD analysis project Ga0255781, IMG submission 179979) | Coastal salt marsh microbial communities from the Groves Creek Marsh, Skidaway Island, Georgia - 101413BT metaG (version 2) | ecosystem: Environmental > Aquatic > Marine > Intertidal zone >... | reverse complement strand
ACGCCCGCCGGGGACGATGTGATCCGTAGCTTTCTGAACCGCGTGCACTGGGATCATCTGGGACGCTTGAGTTATGAGGAATTCGAGGAGGAGTTCGCATGAGTAAGATGATTTACCAGAAGAAGTCGTGGGCCAAGGAGCGGAGGGTTGTAGAACGCTCTGACGGGTCCTATGACGGCTTCTATGGCACCGCTTGCGTGAAGCTAGCGGGTACGTATGAGGACGCTGAGAGAGCCGTACAGGCGGCCCTCGAGGATGATTTGAAATCGCACAAAAACGACGGGAGGACGTGGCGATGATGGCATTGGATTTTCACTCAGACTATCCATCACTGGTCGAGTATGTGGCTGACAAGATTCAGCTGGCCGAGTGCAATGACGAGCAGGCAATTCGGTACCTCGAATTCCTATGGGATGAGAACCCGGAGCTGTTGGCTGACGCGCAGGACTACCTGCGTAATCTTGAGGAACTATTGGATGGAGGTGACTTATGGATAGGATGCTAGACGTTGAGCTGCTACTGGCTCAGGCAAGGGACGTACTCAAGGCCGCAGGCAAGGACATCAATGACGATGAAGCCATGCTGCTGCTTGAGATAAGTATGCTACTGCATGACATTCAGGTCTTCCGGGAGCGGGACGCCATGCGGAAGGGTAAATTCGCAATCAAAAAACCATTGGAGATTCATTAATATGCAAATCAATCTTGAGCTGGAATCTATCTTAAAATCCATGATGTGCGACGCCGAGGAGGCGCGTGAGTCCTACGGACAGCACGACTACTTGCGCGGTGTATCGCATGGAAGGGCTGAAGCACTAGAGCAATACTCAGACGTGCTGCGTGAAATCATCGAAGAGCTGGAGGGACGATCATGAAACGATCATTCGATCTTAAAAACTACTTTGCCAAGGACAGACACTCCAAGGCGCAAGAACGACAGACCCGACGCGCCGAGCTATGGGGCGCGATCATGGCCTACCGTGAGGAGCGTATCCAGTTCAGCACGCTGCTCATGTTCTGTCAGGCGTTCGACCGTACTGTTACGGTGGACAGCCTAATCAACTTTTTAGGGAGGTCATATCACGGTGAGTGACATTGAGAGCTTGTTCGATTCGTACCAACCGGGTGAGGAGGACTACAAGCAGCTGAAGCGCGAGCAGTTCGATCACGCTGAGCGGTCCATCGTCAGCCTCAAAAACTTAGGAAAAGTCTTGTCAATGGTGCCTGAGGACCACGTAAAGGCGAGAGAGATACGCAAGAACCTGCCGGAGTCGGCTTGGTATTGGCCGAAGGCGTCACACTACGTGCAGCAGCAGTTCGAACGTGCTGCAGCGTGGCTGCAAGAGCACGCTGACGATCTGCCGAGCGAGCGGTACAACTCAGACCGTCAAGAGCTTAACGGCATGTACGACGACACTTGGGGCAATGCGCTGGTTGATAACCCAGAGTATTTCGACCACGGTGACGAGTCAGGTTTGTCCGGCGGTGTGCGTAGCTTTGACTACGAAGCATGGGGACAGATGGACGTGAGCACTGCTGGCTGCTATGAGCCTCTGGCTGCTGTACTCAAGAACATGGACCTAGATGCCGAAGAGCGTGAGTTCGTAGGTGCCTACGGCCCTGAGTTCTACTGGAGTAGGTTTGTTGCGCTCGAGGAGCGAGGCAAGCGATTCCAGCGTTACCAGAGCAAGCGCAAGTTGGCTATGCGCTGGGGTCCAGCCATGCAAACGACCGGGGCCGTGTGGTCTAAGGCTTCGGCTGCGTATGACAGGGGCTATCGATGGACCCCGGCTGCAATGACTTCCACGCTGCCGCCAGTGGAGCGCCTGAGGGAGCTGCTGCGTTATGACCCCGAGACCGGGGAACTTACGTGGGCCGTGTCTCGAGGACGCGTAAAGGCTGGCTCTGTGGCTTGTACGGTACGCAAGAACGGCAAGCTACAGGTACGCGTAGAAGGGCACGCATACTATGCAAGCCGTGTTGTCTGGGCGCTGTTCACGGGTCAGGACCCCGGAACTGCCACGATACGCTTCAAGGACGGCGACAGCACTAATCTGGCTTGGTCGAACCTCAGCAGCCGTGAGGCTGGCGGCTGGTATCCGTTCCGTGGCAAGTGGCGGGCAATCGCAGGAAGTCGACTAATCGGCGTCTACGAAAACGCTTCGCAGGCTGCAACTGCTTTCGAGAGCTGGGTGAGTTTCTTCGCCCGGTTCCGATGACAAAGTGTCCTTTTGTACAGACCCGCACTATATAGCAACCCAAGGAGAAATAAATGGAGCAAGAAAGCAATCTTGTATCAAAGGGGCCGTGTGACTCATGCGGCTCCAGTGACGCCAATGCACTGTATGATGACGGCCATGCGTTCTGTTACTCATGCCGAACCCACACTAAAGGACAAGGAGCTGCTGTGATTGAGACCAAACCTACAGGCGAATTGGAGCAGGTAATCCAACAGTGGCAACGCTGCAGCTCTAAAGCTATGCCAGACCGTGCCATTCCTTCTCCGTACGTGGGGAAGTACAAGGTGCTGGTGACAGATACACACCATTATTACCCCTACTTTAGCGACGACCGCAGCGACCCTGTGGCGTTCAAGGTTCGAGCTATCAAGGACAAAACCTTTAGGGTCATTGGGTCGATGAAGGAGGCTGGTCTGTTTGGACAGCACCGCTATGGCAGCGGCAGTCAGAACCGAGTAGTGGTAACTGAGGGCGAGGTCGACGCTGTGGCTGCGGCGCTTATGTTGGAAGACAGAACCCCGGTAGTATCGCTGCGTGGCGGTGCGGCTGGTGTCGCTAAAGATTTCAAGGACAACTATGCCTTCCTAGACTCATTCAAGGAGATCGTGCTCTGCTTCGATAACGACGACGCTGGCGTGGCTGCCATCGAGAAAGCGGCTGATGTCTTCGCCGGTAAACTTAAAGTTATGAAGCTAAACAAGAAGGATGGCAAGGACGCCAACGATTACCTCAAGGCTAACTTGCATGGTGATTTCGTGCGGCTGTTCGAGACTGCCAGCCAGTACACACCAAAGGGCGTGCTTAGCAGTTCTGAGTTGTGGGAGCGACTCAACACGGACAAGCCTGCAGCGCTTGGCGAGTGGCCGTGGAAGCGGCTCAACGACTTGACCTTTGGGTTCAGGCCGACCGAGCTGGTAACCATCACGGCAGGCTCAGGGCTGGGCAAGTCGTCGATATTGCGCGAGCTGGTTATGCACATACGCAACACCACTGACAACAAGATCGGCTGCTTGTTCATGGAGGAGAGCGTAGAGCGCACGGCTGAGGGTTTCATGTCTGTCGACCTGAGCACCCCGGTGCACCTTCCGTCTGGCTGTGTCAAACGGGGCGACGATGAGTACAAGGCATCTTTTGACCGCGTCTTTGGCGATGGCCAGTTGATGATAATGGACGCCAGCTTCGACACCGGGGCGACCGTGGACGCAGTGGTTAGCCGCGTGCGCTTCATGGCCAAGGCCCTAGACTGCAAGGTCATCATCCTCGACCACATCTCGATCTTAGTGTCAGGCGGTCAGCACAACGATGAACGCAAGGCACTCGATGAGATCATGACTAAACTGCGGACTCTGACGCAGGACACAGGGATTGTGTTGTTCGCTGTTTCGCACCTGAAACGGCCAGAGGGCAAGGCACACGAAGAAGGGGCGGCAACTAGCCTGTCCCAGCTGCGTGGTTCTGCCAGCATCGCTCAACTCTCCGACTTTGTGATTGGCCTCGAGCGCCACGCGCAAGCTGAGGACGAGACTGAGCGCAACACTACCCAAATCCGGGTACTCAAGAACCGCTTCAGCGGACTCACCGGGCCAGCTGGTGCGCTGCTGTACAATAACGACACCGGACGGCTTACGCAGTTCGATCCAGTACAAGATGCGGAGAATGCGCTATGACTGCTCCGCAAACCATAAGGAGAATAACGTATGAATGACTACAGCAACTTCATCGCACTATCCCGGTACGCTCGGTGGCTCGACCACCTAGGACGCCGGGAGACGTGGGAAGAAACCTGTGCGCGTTACACCAACTACTGGCTTGACCGGGAGATGGTTACTCACAAAGAGGCCGACTGGCTGCGTGAGCGTATCATCAACCTCGAGGTGGTACCTAGTATGCGTGCCCTCATGACAGCCGGGGAGGCTCTCGAGCGAGACCATGTGGCTGGGTACAACTGCGCCTATGTGGCTATAGATAACCCCAAGGTGTTCGACGAGATCATGTACGTGCTGCTCTGCGGCACCGGCGTAGGTTTCTCGTGTGAGCGGCAGGAAGTTAAGAAGTTGCCTGTCGTGGCTGAGGAGTTTACCCACACCGCTACCACCATCGTCGTGGCTGACAGCAAGATTGGTTGGGCTAAGGCGTACCGTCAGCTGATCGCGCTGCTGTACGCTGGTGAGATACCCCACTGGGACGTGAGCAAGGTAAGGCCAGCAGGCGCACGGCTGCGTACCTTTGGCGGCAGGGCTAGCGGCCCGGCCCCGTTGGTTGAGCTGTTCAACTTTACCATCGACGTATTCCAGAAGGCAGCTGGGCGCAAGCTCACAGACCTCGAGTGCCATGACCTAGTGTGCAAGGTGGCTGAGATCGTAGTGGTTGGTGGCGTTAGACGCTCAGCTCTGATCTCACTCAGCTCACCAGTCAGTGACCGTATGCAGGGTGCCAAGACTGGCGCTTGGTGGAACGGCCACGGGCAGCGTGCGCTAGCAAACAACTCGGCTTGCTATGACAAGAAGCCGGACTTCCCTTTCTACATGAATGAAATGAAGGCCCTATATGAAAGCTATTCTGGTGAACGTGGTATCTTCAGCCGCCAAGCTGCTCAGCATATTGCTGGCAGGAATGGCAGGCGTGATGCTAGTCATAACTTTGGGTGTAATCCTTGCTCAGAGATACTTCTCCGAAGTGCACAATTCTGCAACCTGTCCGAAGTCATCGTCAGACCAACAGACACAATCGGAGACCTGCTGAACAAGGTCGAGGTGGCTACCGTGTTCGGTACGTTACAGTCTACGCTCACTGACTTCCGCTACTTGCGTAAGGTGTGGGCTGACAACTGCAACGACGAGAGGCTCCTAGGCGTCTCTCTGACGGGCATCATGGACCACCCGGTACTCAACGGTAAGCGCGGCGACAAAGCCCTCACAGAGGCTCTGACGGCCCTCAGGGAGCATGCTATCAAGGTGAACAAGAAGTGGGCCAAGCGGCTCGACATCGAGCAGTCCGCTGCTATCACCTGCGTCAAGCCTAGTGGTACTGTCAGTCAGCTCGCCCTGTGCAGCTCGGGAATCCACCCGGCCTATGCCAACCAGTACATCCGTACCGTGCGGCAGGACAACAAGGACCCGATGACTCAGTTCCTGATCGACCAAGGCGTGCCCCATGAGCCATGCGTTATGAAGCCCGACACGACGACGATCTTTAGCTTCCCCATTCAGGGCAGCAAGGACGCAGTGTGCCGGGATGACGTTGGAGCATTGGAGCAGCTACGTATCTGGAAGCTGTACCAAGAGCACTGGTGTGAGCACAAGCCGAGCATCACGGTGTACTACAAGGACGACGAGTTCTTGGCAGTGGCGCAGTGGTGCTGGGATAACTGGGATGTCCTGAGTGGCATTAGCCTGCTGCCGTACGATAACGGTACGTATCAGCAAGCGCCCTATCAGGAGATCACACCGGAGCAGTACAAAGAGTTGGCTAAGGCTATGCCTAAGATCGACTGGTCAGCGTTCCCGGCCTATGAGGTTGAGGACACTACCACTGGCTCTCAGGAGCTGGCCTGTACTGGTGGCGTGTGTGAGATCGTGGGTAGTGCTGAATGACAAAGTGTCCTTTTGCACGATAGTGCATATTAGTGGAGAGAGAGAAAATCAACGCGCCCTTCGGGGCGCTTAGGAGGACCTGTGAGCAAGATGGGCCAATACTATTACTCTAATGTAACGGAGCGTAAGTATGAAGAAAGTAGTGTTAGACATAGAAACGAACCTAGCGCACGACACGATCTGGATGGCGGGCGTCTTCTGTCCGACTACCGGGCAGGCGACAGCGTGCTACAGTCTGGACGAACTGTACAACAGGCTGTCAGGGGTGGACGTAGTGATCGGCCACAATTTGATTGGGTTCGATTTGGAGGTGCTGCGTAATGTATGGGGATTTGATTGGAACCGTGGCGTCGTTGATACTCTGGTTCTCGGTCGCCTACTCAGTCCTAGTATTGATGGCGGCCACAGCCTACGCGCTTGGGCCGAGCGAGCTGGAGGAGAGCTTAAAGACAGCTTCACCGACTTCGACGCGGGGCTTACTGAGGAGATGGTGGAGTATTGTCTCCAAGACTGCCGAGCCAACTGGGACGTCTACCAGTACATGCTCAGCTTCAAAGAGGAGCTTGGCTTCTCGGACGAATCCGTAGAGCTTGAGCACTTAGTAGCCAAGTACACCAAGGTCCAAGAGGTCAACGGCTTTGCCTTCGACTTCCCGACAGCGGCTATGCTGCACACTAACCACAAGGAGCGCATGGATGAGATCGAGTCAGAGCTACAGAAAGTCTTTCCCCCGATCGTCGAGGAACGCTACTCCGAGAAGACAGGCAAACGGCTCAAGGACAAAGTTACGGTCTTTAATCCCGGCTCGCGTCAACAAGTTGCAGAACGGCTTGAGGGCAAGGGCGCTGTATGGAAGAAGTGGACTGAAACGGGAAAGGCCAAGGTCGATGAGACAACGCTGGCTGAGCTGGGGATTCCAGAGGCTGACCTTGTCTTGGAGTATCTTACTCTGGGAAAGAGACTTGGAATGCTGCGATCTTGGCTGGATGCGGTTCGTGAGGACGGACGCATACACGGACGAGTGAACACCTGCGGTGCTGTTACGGGACGTATGACTCACAGTGCGCCCAACATGGCACAGATACCCAGCGATGCCGTATACCGGCAGTGCTTCATTGTCGAACCCGGCAACAAGCTGGTCGGTATTGACGCGTCTGGTCTTGAGTTGCGTATGTTGGCTCACTACATGGACGACAGTGAATACACTGACTTGATCTTGCACGGCGACATCCACACACATAATCAGGAGGCGGCAGGCTTGCCGACGCGAGACAATGCTAAGACCTTTATCTACGCTTTTCTCTACGGTGCGGGAGACGGTAAGATTGGTTCAATCGTTGGAGGAGGAGCAGCTCAAGGAGCTAGGCTCAAGAGCAAGTTCCTACAGTCACTTCCGGCACTCAACCGATTACTCAGCCGGGTTGGCGTTGCTGCTAAACGCGGTCATGTCAGGGGACTTGACGGAAGACGAGTTCATGTACGTAGTGAACACGCAGCACTCAACACACTATTACAGAGTGCAGGAGCAATCGTAATGAAGAAGGCGCTCGTTATAGCAACTCAGCAGCTGGCTGAATACGGATACCCGTACAAGCTAGTGGCTCAGGTGCACGACGAGTTCCAAGTAGAGGTACCGGAAGCATATGCCGAGCGAGTCGGTGTAGTCTTCCGTAACGCAATTCGCAAAGCCGGGAGGGAGCTGCAACTTAGGTGCCCTCTCGACGGCGAATATGGAATCGGTTCATCGTGGGCCGATACACACTAACGATCAGGAGATCAAAGATGGACAACCAAGTAATCAAAGTAGCAGCAACCGTTTCATTCCCTTCAATGACTCGACCGAATCAGATGAGCGGCAAGTACAGCATACAGCTGTCGAACCTCTCAGATGCGGCTGTAGAAAAGTTGGAAGAGCTGGGGATCAGCGTGAAGTTCAAGGACGACGCGTATAACCGTGGCCGCTTCATCGAGTGCAAGTCTAGCTTCCCTATCGACAACTCGAAGTTCGAGACTGTTGTGGACGACGCTGGCCTGCCTCTGGACTCCAACAAGGTAGGTCCCGGCTCCAAGGTAGAAGCGCTGCTGAAGCCCTTCGACTGGACTATGGGCAACCGCTCGGGCACCAGCCCACGTCTCATGAAGCTGGTAGTACGTGAGATCGCCAAGGCTGAGTCTCTCGAGGACAGCTTCGAAGACATCGAGGCGTTGTAATGATCTGGGGCGTAGACGGGGACATCATCCTATACTCTGTGGCTTTCGCGGCTGAGAAGGATGTTGTCTCCTACGCCCTGAAGTCAGCAAGAAGCGCATGCGAGTCTATTATGTACGACCTCAACGCTGACGGTATTGAGATTTACCTGACTGGTAAGGGCAACTACCGCGACGAGGTGACGGATGACTACAAGGGCAATCGCAAGAACACCGATAAGCCGCGACATTATGCGGAGATCAAGAAGTTCATGATTGAGAACCTTGACGCCATCCTCATCGAGGGCGAGGAAGCAGACGACGCAATGGGGTACGGTGCTGTGGAGAAAGGTTACGGCATCGCTACATTGGACAAGGACTTAGATGGTGTGCCGGGTTGGCACTACAACTGGAAGAAAAGGGAGGTGTACATGATAAGCCCTGAAGACGCCGATAGGTTCTTTTACAAGCAGATGCTGACGGGCGACGCTACCGACAACATACCGGGGCTGTTCAAGCGTCTCGGCAAGAAGGCAACCAAACCGCTGTACGAACCGCTCGATACAATGGACACTCCAGAGGAGATGTACGCTCACGTCAGGGCCATATACTCTGACGCGTACGACGACGTTGGCATGTGTCTGGACGAAAAGGAGCAGGTGCTGGACACTTGGTTGATGAAAACGGGGCGGTGTTTGTGGATACGCAGGCACCAGAACGAGATGTGGGAGTTCCCTAATGGGAAGGAGAGTTGAACGAACGCGCAACGGAGGGCAGTGGACCGAGGCCAGATACTTTGGCTTCATCCGCTCAGCCCTGCGCTCTGCGTTTCAGAAATGGGGGCCGAAACACGAAGCAAAGAAGCTGGCAAAGGTACAGTACAACACCTATGTCTGCGCTCATTGCGATAAGTGGCACGGCGCATCACAGGTAGAGGTAGACCACATAGTACCGGCAGGGTCGCTGAAGTCATTCGACGATCTCCCCGGCTTTGTGGAACGTATGTTCTGCGAGGTCGACGGATTTCAGGTACTGTGCAAGGAATGCCACCAGACCAAGACAAACGAGGAGAGACAATGTCGGACTGGGAAACAGTAAGCATAGCGGTAGCCGGGTTAGTAGTATTTGCGATACTTGGCCTACTTCCATTATTTGTAGAGGTGGGGTTTTAGCATGACAGAGACGACGCTGTTTGTTTTATTGCTAACCCTCAGCAGCCTAGCAATCGGCTGTTTAATTGTAGCTAGTTTAGACAGAGAGGATGACTAGGATGGCACGAGTAGGAATCATAGGCGACACACACTTACCGTTCGAGCTGGACGGTTACTTAGAGTTCTGTCAGGAGACGTTTGATGCGTGGGAAGTGGACACCGTTGTTCATATTGGTGACTTCATTGATAACCATAGCCTCTCCTTCCATGACTCTGAGCCTACCTTACACAACGTACTCGGTGAGTATGAGTCAGCGTTCGACAGGGCCAAGGCATGGTATGACGCTTTCCCTAAGCTGACGTTGATTATGGGCAACCATGACCGCATCCCTGCACGGCAGCTACGCAAGCTGGGCATGGAGCCGTCTATATTCCTACGCCCAATCGAGGACCTGTTCGGCATGCCTAAGGGCTGGAACGTAACCGACCAAGTCGAGATCGACGGTGTGGTCTACCACCACGGCGAGACAGCTACGGGCGTTAACGGCTTCCGCAAAGATTGTGAGATGCGGATGCGGCCATGTGTGTCCGGCCATAACCACAGCAACCTAGGCGTGAGTTACACCGCCACAGACCAAGAGCTAGTCTGGGGTATGGCTGTAGGCTGTGGGGTAGACCACCGTCACCTAGCGTTCGCGTACGGTAAACACTTCGCTAAGAAGCCGGTTATCGGATGCGGTGTAGTAATTGATGGCATACCTTATGCCGAACCCATGAACCTTGGTAAGAAAGTCAGGAGAGTCAAATGAGTATCTTAAACGTAGCACGCAAGTTTGTAGACGGCGCTTATGAGGAGCTAGCTGGAGTTGGCATCCACGACGCCGTTCACGTACTAGCCACCCGGTACCAGCTGAACAAGGCCGACCTACGCTCAGCCATCATGCAGCTGTACTCAGAGGCAGCGCCTGCCATAGTGCCTAAGCAACTGGATGAGGAGTACGTACCTTCCTATAACGCAGTCATTGAGGGCGGTGAGGCATGAACGAGGACTTGATGGTACTATGCGGCTACCTGCGAGACTGCATGGACCCGGACGGGATCGTTGACTTCTTGGACATTAGCTCCGCTGAGCTTGTGGATGAGCTAGTCAACTACATAGACGACTGGAGAGTTGACAACGACTGGAGGCCAGAAGATGTCGAGTGAGCTAATCTTAGGAGCAGCTCTGGTTGGGGCAGGGGTGTACATTACGTACCTCCTGCGTCAAATCAGCATGCTGGAGTATGCGTTGGAAGGTATCATCACTGGTGCAATCCAAGTCATAACCGTAGACACGGAGGAGGAGGGCGATGAGTAATGTAGTGGACCTGTACCCGGAGGCTAAGCGCATCAACGCCAAGGAGTGCCTACAGGGCCGCGTAGATGAGCTGTTGGAGGACGATGACTTCACAGATGTCCTAGTGCTCACCTTCGGGGAGGATGGCTTAGCGATCCGTACAAACGCTGGTGGAGTGGCTGAGTGTGTACTCATGCTGGAGATGTTCAAGGAAACGCTAGTCAAGATGCACATGTATGACGAGGAGGATGAGTATGACTACGAATAGCGACCGCAATAAGCCGTTCCCGGATACTCTGTACGGTCACCTAGCGCATCCTGCTGATAAGGCAGAGCCTAACCGTAGCCTGCGGTACAACAGCGGCAAGCCGGACTACTCACTGATACCTATGGCAGCCATGAAGGAGGCTGCTCACGTATTAGAGTACGGCGCTACTAAGTACGCGGTGGACAACTGGATGAAGCCGACTAATTGGAGAGTCAGCTACGCCTGCCTTATGCGACATATGTCTGCATGGCAAAGCGGCGAAGACCTTGACCCGGAGTCAGGACGCAACCATCTAGGCCACGCGATGTGCAACATACTCCAGATGCTGTATATGCTGGAGAATCACCCTGAGGAGCTGAAGCGATGAAGTATATCGTTAACGTAGCTGCTGCGCTCTCTCAGTTACTCAATGCGGTCGTCTTCTGTGGCGACTGCAACGAGACTGTTAGTGGACGCTGCTACCGTGAGAAACGCACATGGGCAGTGAAGCTGATTGATATGCTGTTCTTCTTTCAGCCTGAGCACTGCTTGCACAGCCACCTAGCTGATCGCATATTTGCACGCAAGGTACTAGGTCAACCCGGAGGGAATGACAAATGATTAAAGCCCTTGAATCTATAGAGCCTTGGGAGATGGTCCCGAATGGCAAGACCGAACCGACCGTGTTTGGCATCGGTGTGAGCGACATGGGTCCGGTAAATTCGACAGCCGAGGGCAAGCAGGTCATGCACCCGGCATACAACGCTTGGAAGCGTCTACTATCGCGGGCGTATTGTCCTAAGTTTAAAGCTAAGAACCTCACGTACGAAGGCGTGACCGTTTGTGATGAATGGCTGACGTTCAGTAACTTTTACCGCTGGTGGCAGGCTATGTACGTACCCGGATGGGACCTCGATAAGGACATACGGGTTCCGGGCAACAAGATGTACAGCCCGGAGGCATGTGCGTTCATACCGAGGTCGCTGAACACTGCGCTAGTCGACAGCGGCGCTGTCCGTGGAGAACTACCGCAAGGCGTATCGCTAAACGGCAAAGGCTATCGAGCAAGGTGCAAGGACCTATCGCATCCGAAACGCTGCTGGGTCAGCCATACCGTACCAACTGTACTCGAGGCAGCTGTCATGTATGCCAATCGTAAGCGCGAAGTAACTGAGCGGCATCTAAGCGAGCTACCTAAGGACCACGTCTACCTTACCGAGCTGATCTCAGGTGCACGTAAGATCGTTAATCGACAGGTTCTAACGGCTGTCCGAGAGGCTAAAGAGTTTGACCTAAAAAACGGAGTAAATCATGGCTGGTAAAGGATCACGTCAACGTACGTACGGACAGAAGTTCAACGACAACTATGACCGTATCTTCAACAAGGACAAGAAGGCAGACAAGAAGCCTAAGCTCTCACACGAGCCGGGCATGTCGACTGAGTGCATCGAGGAGCGTAAATGACAATCTTCAGAGCATTTGCATTGCTGCTCGCATGGGCAGCGTTCATGGGGTTCTTCTTCCCTAAGGCCGAAGCCGAGGGCGGTATGATACCGTTTGATTCTCCGGTCGGAGAGATAGGTGGGCGCGGACATTGGTATGCCCTGCGTACTATGAAGGGAGAGCTGTACTGGACGGACCCTGCGGTCATCTCAGACATCAAGGAGAACGAGGACGGCACCTACTCAGTGAGTGGGGAGCCGCCCGTCTCGCTTTCTATTGTGCTACACCCGCAGTGGTACCGTAATGAGGAACCGTGGCGTCGAGCAATCGACTGGGTCCGTCAGGTAGAGCAGGTGTTTAGGAACTCTGGGGTCCCTATTCGTTTTGTTATTGAGAGCATCATTGTGTGGGAAGACTTTCCCGATACTGTGGAGGCTTCGATCTACGCGCTCGATGAGGAAGACTTCCAATTCGGCGCTGATCTTGTGGTGGGCCTGAAGCCCGTTATGGCAGGCGATCCCTATTGCGGGGTAGCCTACATTGACGGCTATAAGTCCGTTAGCTCTTGCAACCCGCTAGTGCTGGCTCATGAGCTAGGCCATAACTTTGGTCTAAAGCACTCGTTCAACGCAGACAATGAGGATCGTAAGGGTATCTGTATCGATCCTGAGCCTGACGCCTTCGAGTGTAACCGTGGTACTGTCATGAGCTACTCCGGGACCAACCGGGTGCCCTTCTTCGCCAACAACGAGTTCACCTTCGAGGGTGACCCGCTTGGTGACGAGCTTCACGATGCCGTTAAGCATCTCAACAAGGTTAAGACTGCCAAGGCGTTACGTTGGGAGCTTGCCAATGGAGATAAGCCAAGCAGTTCTTATGACTCTGGCGAATCCGACTATCATCTCTGCCGGTGACGGTATAGCCCAACCCGCGAGCAATACTAATAACAACAGCTCGTGGATTTCCAATCCCGCCTCGTTTATCACCTGACCAACCGGACCTTCAAAGGTCTCGTTGCTCGTCTCATTGACCTGCCCTGAGACCGCCGTATTGGCGTTCTGAGCGATGCTTTGGTCACCCTCTGCCTCACCCTTCCCCGCGTTAGCATCTACCTCTATGCCCGGCTGAGCGGCTCCTAGAGCTGCCTTAGCTCCTTCCTTGACGATGTCCAGTGCCGAGCAGCTACTTAGGCTGACTATTAAGAGCAACACCCCTAAGTGTCTTCTCAACATCTAGAATCCTCCTTTCTATTGTTTTAACTGAATCTATAATGGGTTCAATGTAGACGTAGTTCACGCCCACCACAAAAGCAAACACGATGGAGAGCACTAGGTTCAGTGCCCACTTGTTGCTACTCGTCTTCCCGTCTATGTGATTCAATATCTTTTCATCCCTCCGGCGAGATTCTTCGAACTGTTCACGTATATACTGCAGCCGTTCCTCACTCGACGCTTTCAGGTGCTGTATAGCATCCGAGTTACGAGCCAGCTGCGTTGAGTGCACAGCCAGCTCGCGCTCGACGTGACCAATTCGGCGCTCCAGCCGATCTACATGGTCACTTTCCATTGCTTTCTCCTTAGTCCAGTATGCCTGTCCTGTATGGCACACTTCTATCCATACGCTCCTCAAGAGCACCCTGCTGTCGCGGGATGGTCATGATAGACTTAGCGCCTGAGTGGTCGAACAGATAGTCTCCGTATCTACCCTCTTGCAGAGCCTTGTAGCCCATTGCTCGGTTGATCTTAGACTCTCCTGTTAGTGCCCGCTTACCTAGCTCGAACCCCATGTTGGCGCTGACCTCTAGGCGATTGAAGTCCGTAATGTCAGACATGCCGGTCTTCTCCATCGTCTTTTCAAAGTCCTTTAGCTCGCTGAAGCGTGCGTTAGCTGCCTTAACGTCAGGGAACTCAGAGTTAAGCAAGTCACGAGTCGCATTAGCAAAGGCGTCCCGTATTTCAGGGGTGATTGCAGTACCCGTGCCCGTGCGAGCAGCCTCGCTGATCCTTGAGTCCAATGATATTTTGAAATCACGCATCTCAGTAGGAGTCATGTCGCCTCGGCCCTTCCTTGCCAGCTCGCCTTCGAAAGACTCCATAAGAGCTTCGATGCCGTTGTCCCACGCCTTCCGGTCTGCTGTTGTTTCTGGCTCAAACCTACGAACCCTAGACCTAAGGTTTTCAGCGGTGAACGGACTCTGACGTGCGCCAGATATAATCTCGGCGTCGGCCATGCTAATTGCCGCGTCAATGTCATCACCTGCTGCGCTCAAGTCGGCCTTCCAGCGATTACGGCCCTCTCTGTCAGGGGTGTATCCTCTGTCCAGAGCGCCGCCTATGCGGGCCTCGAGGTCATCGACGTTACGTATGTCTGGTCCTTTAGTGTACTCACTACCCATGAACCGTGCCACGCTAGTGGGCGCAGCGGCGGCCTGTACGCCCGTAACAACGCCAGTTATCGGGTCTAGGTTAGAGAGTGCACGACCGCCCTGCTCTACAGCTTTGGCTGCCATACCGGGTATAGCACCGGCACGAGACGCCAGAGGGGCTGATAACTTACCGCCGGTCATAAGTAGAGCACCGGCAGCGCCTATGTCTGCGGCAGCGCCGACTGGGTCGTTGTAGAGCGTATTGCCAAAGTTCTCCATGCTGCCGTAACGGTCTCCGAAGTAGTCGCCCATTTGGCTAAACCCTTCCATGTACCCACGGGCTTGACGCTCCGCTTCGTTTGGATTGATGAACACATTACCCACAAACTTAGCTTGGTCTAAGATGCCCTTGTAGGTGTCGGTGCCAAACTGCCCTAGGGAGTTCAAGAAGTTACCGCCGAATCCCTGAGGAGCTTGAGCCACTGCCGGAGGCAAGACTTGATTAGGGGCCGGAGCGGAGGCCGGAGCGGGAGAGGCTGCTGTGCCCCTCCGCTTCAACTCCTCCTCAATCCTCGACCTCAGCGCGGGCGTAGGGTTCCGCTCGAGGTCTGCTTGCAGCTCCTCGCTCGGTACGTCCTGTATATTCCGCTTAGCCATTAGTAATCCACTCCTTCGTCAGTGAGGGGCCGCCAGTTTCCGTATGAATCCTGAAGGTACTGTCTGTCATAGTCTTCAAGGTCGTCGTAGTTGGCGTTAAGCCTAGATATAGCCTTGCCCTTCTTTCTACCAAGTTCCCGCTGAACCCGGTTTAGCTTGTTCATGAATGACTTGATAGAGCCTAGGTTCTGAGCATTCAACTTGCCGGGCGTAGCGAACAGCTCACCCATAGCTTTAAGTTCCTGCTGAGTAACCGGGGCAAGGTTTACGATCTGCAACGAAGCCAATCGGTTCTGGATGTCGTCAGAGGACAGTTCGCCCAACGCCATGCCACTCAAACCTAAGTTGGTCATTAGCCCCTCAAGAGGCCCGGTAGCTAAAGAGTACGTACCGTCTTCGTTCTTAGCGGACAGTCTGTCAAACCATGTCTTACTGAACTCTTGTAGGTCTGAGGTTTGCTCCTCAGCCAGCGAAATCTCATCTAGGTCACTGATCCAGCCGTCGACCTTGCCCTGAATGGACTCGCCGAACTCCTTACCTCGAGCCACAGTAGCCTCAATCGCGGCAGCCTGCTCGGCAGTCACTGTACCGACCACTTCTCCTGTGCCCTTATTGATGATCTGCTGGATTCCGCCGGGGCCTGCCTTAACGTCTACGAGGCCGGTGACCAGCTGACTAGCCAATCCCTTGTCGATTCCAGAATTAACCAGACCGTCTACCTTCTCGCTGTAGACAGACTGCTCAGGGTCCTTGAACTGCTCCTGCGTGAACCGACGGAAACCTTCAACGTCCGTCTCGCCTTCGTTCAGAGCAAAGTACCCACGAGACTTAGCCAGCTCGTAGTCGTAGAACGGGTTGTCCTGCTGCGCTGCCTGTAAAGCACGCATACGCTGCATGGCCAACTCTTGGTTCTGTTGCATCTGAGCAGCGAACGGATCAGCGAGACCCTGTCCGCCACCGACGCGGTTAATGTTGCTGAACATGCCCATTAAGGCAGACTTCCGCTGCAACTCCGGGTCAGGGGTGTAACCCATAGCCTGAGGGGCCATAGGAAGCCCTGTGGGAGCGATTGGAGCCATACCCATGCCAACCCCTTGGGGTGCCGGAGGATTGCTCACAGGCGCTCCTGTGGCCTCCAGCAAGGCATTCGGGTCTTCGTCGTCCAGCAGCATTGCTTTCTGCATGTACGGATCGAAATACATATCTGCTCCTTAGAAGTTACCGGTGTAGTACGGGTTGTTGTAGATGTTAGCGCCGCCGCCCATGTTGCCTTGGCCGAACAGTCCCATAATGTCACCGCCCATGCCTCCCGGCAGGCCGCTCATCATGCCGCCCAATCCGCCCATGCCGCCCATGCCGCTAAAGCCGCCGTAAATTGAGCCAGCGAGTCCAGCGATAGCGCCTAGCTTGCCAATACCGCTCATGTTTTCCTTCTGAGTAGTGTTGGTAGTCTTGAACGCATTCGCAGCTTGGAACGCGGGGTTGAACTGGTTGTTGTAGAACTGCTGCTGACCGAACAAGTTAGCCTTGTACTGGTCCAGACCGGCCTGCGTCTTGTACTTGTCGTAGCCGAACTGATCCATGCCAGCCTGACGCATAGCGCCCAAGCCGCCCATACCAGCCTTGTAGCCCATGTTAGCCATGTTGCCGTAGCCACCGAGCAGTGCCTGCTGGTTGCCAATGGCAGACGCCATGTTCTTACCGCCTGCGGCCATGCCAGCATTAGCTGCCGTACCGGCTGCGTTGGTGTACAAGTTCTGGATTTGACCTTGCAGCGCCTCACGGCTCAGCGCGTTGGCTGATGCCGCATTGCCAGCTAACTTGCTAGACAGCTGGGTGCCGAACTGGCCTGTAGTGCCCGCATCGCCCATGAGCTGACCGAGTTGGCTGTCCAAGTTACGTGAACTCAACAAGCCAGCAAGGTTAGCCTGACTGGTTAAGCCGCCAGACATTTGGTTCATTACAGCGTTAGCAGTGCCTTGGTCGTATTGGAACCGCTGAGGACCTAGGTTCTGCATTTGGCTGAGCTGGTCTTGGTAGCCAGACATTCCCGCCCCGAAGGCGTTCTTGCCTTGGTTCATGAAGTCCGCACCCATACCGTAGCCCATGAGGCCAGCGCCCTGCATCATAGGGTTCTGAGACGCATACCAAGGACCGCCGTAGTTGTAATACTGCTGATTGCCTAGGTTGTTCAGAGCTGCGTTCATGTGCCCAGCAGCAGGACCGTAAGGCGTCTGTGTTGTTGTGGTCGTAGTAGACCCGTTAAAGAATCCCATTAATTTGCTCCAATTATCCTGCTGATACTTTTAAAGTGCCTGCGTCGTTCCACAAAGCTCCGGCAATGGTCGGGTCCGAAGTGGGCAAGCTAGGCATGATTATGTTTGAACCAGCTATGCTCAACCGGGTTCCTAACACCGAGGAAGCGTACTGCTTGAAGACCATCGTAGAGTTAGACGTGTCTCCAGTTACGTCGATCTCACCTACCTTTACATCCCCACCGCCGGGGTTGTCGGTGTTAAACGGCGAACTGGTGTCGGTGATGATTGCTTCGTCGTGTATGTAAAGCTGATCGTAGTCCCCTTGCATCGTTCCGGTGTAATAGCCTAAGTACCACGCATCCGGGTAGGTATCCCCTGCCGCAGAACTAGTAGCGACTAACGACCCGTTTAAGAACAACTGCAACACGTCGCCATTACGCTGCAATGCGTAGTGGTTCCAATCAGTCCACGTTGGCTGAGTAGAAGCTACAGCTCTTGTCCAGCCAGAAGTGTAGTCCGTCAGACTTAGACTAGGCGTTGTACTGTTAGTAAGGGTTGTACCGATGTGCAATAGGTTTGTAGTATATAACGTACCGAACAGGCTTCCGTTAGAGGGGAAAGCCGTGCCATTTGACTTAAACCAAAAGCCAACAAACCATGTGGTATCGTTAGGCCCGACCAGCGGTGTGCTCTTGGATAGGTACTCGCCCGAGCCTAATGTCAACGCGCTACTGGCAACCGCATTCCTATCATTAGCGTAACTTGCGGTTCCGGTGAACGTCCAAGTTTCTGCGCTTTCGTCGTCAGTGAGGCTTCCGTCAAACTCAAAAGTATTAACTCTGCCCGATACTGCGCCTATAGATGCGGTAAGGTTTAGCGGGTCTGCACTGGTTGTTGTCGACGATGATGTAGCCCAAGTCACATTGCCAGAGCCATCAGTAGTCAACACTTGGTCAGCTGTGCCGTCGCTGTTAGGGAACGTGAAAGCGTTGTTAAACGTAACCTCACCTTGCGTATTAACCTTAAACTTAGGAGTAGTCAGAGCGTCGCCGTGGTAGGCGAACTCGCCAGAGCTGTTCAGTCCTACCGAAAGACCGCCATCTTTAGCCAGCCCGACGGCAGAGCGTCCATAGACAACCGTCTGAGTCGAAGCGTAGTGAACCATTCCGCCATGATAGGGGTATGTCTTTTGCGTACCGCCGAATAGACGGATAGAGGCGTTGAAGCTAGCGTTGTCTGTCTTAGAACCCAGAACGTACCCATTGTCGACGTCCTGTATGCCTAGCCACGTTGTTGCCGGAGCGTAGTTTACAGTGTCCCCGCCGAAGACTGTAGTAGCCTCCCAAGAGAGACCGCCACCGCCAGCAGGGGCCGAGTTGACCCATGACGAACCGTTGTAGGTAAGCACTTCGCCGTTAGCGGGAGACGTAGTCGTAACGTCGGCAAGGTCATCGAGGACCGTAACGCCTGCGACGCGATTGAGGCCGTATGTTGCAGGTGGTATGAAATCTGCATCGTAGACCGCTTGATCGTATAAGTTTATATCATCATAGTGTCCGGGTGACGTAGTACCGAAATCCCCATAAGCCTTTAAAACCGCTTTACCGACCGTGAATGCTGGAGCCGATCCAAGGGTAATCGTATTAACTTTAACACCATCAATGTACCAACGAACCTCTGTTCCTTCGCGCACTACAGCGTAGTGATGCCATCCGCTCGATGGGAATGTTATCAGATTCAGTCCGGTATCTACATTCCCCGTGCCGCCAAGGTTTTGAAACTTTACATTAGAGTCAAACATGACAACTTCGGAGGTACCAGAGTCCCTATAACTAACTTTCCATCCATTAGCAGGCGTCGCGGTTGCAACAGTTTCTGCCCAGAACTCAATCGTAAAGTCAGTTAGGTCTATTAGAGGATCGTGGTTATTTTGAAAAACTAAACCATTCCCATAATCGGCGCGAATAGACAGATCATCGTAAGGCGCACCTGAGTCAGATACCACTGCCCAAGTAGAAAACACACGAGTTTCGTCAGATATTTCATCTGTAACTCCACTTTGCGCTCCAACCCTCGCACTAATAGCAGACCGAGGACGTGGGTAAGTCAGTGTGTTAAGATAATCTTGTACGTCCGCGTCGGTGTAGCCTGCGGGTGCCGTTGCATTGACCCAAGCCGATCCGTTGTACTGTAGCACTTCGCCGTTAGCCGGAGAGGTGATAGTGGTGTCCGTCAGGTCTACCAAGTTGTCTACGTCATCGTCTACGGTAGGTGCCCATACGGAACCGGTCCACTTCAGGACGTCACCGCCAGTAGGGGGAAGCGTAGTGGTGTCCACGTCAGTCAGATCGTTGATTGCCGTAGCGCCGCCGCTGCCAGCAGCCACCCAGCCACCGTCTTGGCGACTGTAGGGCGTGCCGTCGATGGGAGCCTCAGTGTAACCAGCAGCCGCAGAGGCAGTGAACACTGGGTCAGACTCGTCGATAGTGATAGGAGTACCGCCAGCTTTAGTCCAGACCCCCGGAGGGCTGACGTAAAGCCACGTTACGCCGTTCTCATTGTAAAAGTCCCCGTCTGAGGGGCTGGTTGGAAAAGCCATTACTATTCCTCGAAGTCGTTGCTGATGTAAGCACCACTTACGCCTGCGTTCATCTCAAGCAGTGAGCTGAGATCGTCACGCACCGTAATGGTGATCTTGTCGTTTGTACGTCCCTGAAGCCAGATCAGCTCCGGGTCGATCTCAATGATGACCCTGTAGATGCCTTTGACGTTGCCTACATCTGGTATGATGCGTAGCTCCGCACCCGCTGACGTAGCAAAGTCGTAGTCGCGTGTAGCTACAAGACTCTGTACCACTCGACCGCCTACGGTCCATGTGATTAGCAGGCCGTTGGCTAGCTGAGGGAGGCTGAAGAACTTGTTATATTGTACCTTGTCACTACCGGCCACAGCCAGTAGCTCCAGCTTACGTAGCTCAAACGTCTCGTCAGGCTCAGGCGCGAACGTGTACTCTAGGGTACCTACACCACCCGGCTCAATCATCTTGATGTCGTCGACGTCGAACGTAGGCGCACTGCCCGGCCCCGTGTCCACAATACGTAGCCTGATCTCATCGAACGTCGCAGCGGTGAACGTGAACGCCGTCAGAGGTATCTGGCATAGCTGGTAGGCCGAGAAGTTGGCTGTGTTGATGTAGCCGCTAATTCCTACCTCGTCGCTGACCGTAGCACCGCCGTCGTAGAACTGTACGAACACTTCCTTGACGCCCTGAGTGGGCCACGTGTTCAGGTAGAAGAACGCCTCGAATACCGAGTAGTCCGCAAAGTTGTACGTGTTGGTGCCGTCCTCGAAGGACGCTAGGTCGTTGTTGTTAGTGTTGGCCGCCTCTACGTGAAGCGAGCCGGTGCGCGGGTTGGATGTAGCCGCGAAGTCCCACGACGCGCCCTGTAGGGCCGTAGCGGTGAATGTGGAGGCTGTGTCGCCTCCGTTGTATATAAGCAAGGACAGGTCAGGGGCGACCGGCGTGACGTTCATGCTCGTGTTACCGAACTCATCCGCCAGCGGCCCAGCCCCGTAGTTTCGTGACAACAGCGGGCGCGTGTAAGTAGCGGCACCGCGTTGCTTGAAGTCGGGTCGCGACCCCACAGCCATGCTTGCTTTTGATGATCCTACTACCTTAACGCTTCCAGTCATTATCCGCTGTATCCTTCTCCAGCCTGCGAGACTACTACGAATCCTACAGACGCTTTAACAACACCAGCCGCTCCCGCGCCCGTGAACTTGACGCAAGCGCCGCGTCCGGGTAGTAGGAGGGCTGAACCTTCCAGTATAATCTCAGTGCCGTTGGCTACCGAGCTGGGGTAGAACTTCTCAACGACACCGCCACCGCCGACCGTAGGGTTGGCCTGAGTAGCTGCCACGCTAGAGATAGTAGTAGCGCCAGCAGAGGCGTTCACCGGCAGAGCCACGTTACCGCCTGAGATATAGTCGCTGTCGATCTCGAAGGTGAAGTAGTTAGTAGTCGCAGGCAACGTAGCGTCCGTCAGGACCTGTACAGTTACCCGGTTGATTACCACGAGGTCCGTAGCATTGTTGTTCTTGATATGCAGAGGCACAACCGTGCCAGCCGCTACCGCAGTCTCACCTACCACTGAGAAGGACCGGTTGTAGTCCTTGGCGATCAGGTGAGGGAACGGAATGTTAAACGCCGCAGTGAGCAGTCGGTTGTCGCCGTCGACACCAGCTAGCTTGCCGTTGCCTAATCCAGATTCTACAATCATTGTAGTCCTTCCTCAATATCTTCGATTTGGATGCGCTGGTCGCTGAGATGCGCCAAGTGCACGTTCATTATCTTTAGCTGACGCAGTATATCAATCAGGAGGTCCTCTTGCGTGAAGGCCACCTCCTGTAGAGTTTCTTCCGTCGCCACCTCTCCGAATAGATTACGTAAGCCCATATTAGCCGTCCGTCTGGTCGTAGTACACGTGCGTTACGAGCACAGCGGTAGCCGCCGTGGTGCCGGTGGGAGGCGTCAGCTTGAAGCCGATGCTTGAACCCAGAGGCATACGTCGCCCGAACGGGTATACGG
>Ga0255781_10001123_pt1 | contig 22075 bp, 35 predicted proteins | sample 101ome_21_FD_179979 | JGI IMG/M metagenome (GOLD analysis project Ga0255781, IMG submission 179979) | Coastal salt marsh microbial communities from the Groves Creek Marsh, Skidaway Island, Georgia - 101413BT metaG (version 2) | ecosystem: Environmental > Aquatic > Marine > Intertidal zone >... | reverse complement strand
TCTAAGAGCTCCACTTGCCACTCGTCAGGCTCGATGCCGATGACCTCGCGGGCAAAGGCAACCGGATCATCGCGGTAGCGACGCATTAACGTAATAAACGGGTTTTCGTGGGATTTTTTTTGCGGGATCATGTTAACACCTGTTTACGGGGTACGGGGGTGGGGGTGCGTGGGGACGTCCTTTGCATTTGCACCCGCCCGCCGAATCGAAGGGGGGGGTCATTTGCGCTGAGTGCATAGGTCACTCCGATAATGTCGATTATGTTAAATTCCACTTCTTGCATGCGGCATATAAATAAGGCGTTTGCGCGATGCCACGCGCCAGCGAGCCATGCAAATAACGCAATGGCACAAGATGTAGTGTCAAGCGATTGTAATTGAACGCTCGTTCTGTTATCCGCGCGCACGCATGCGCGGTGCTGCGCCGATGCGTGGATTCGCCAATTACTCGTCATCACGAGCCTGCTCCTGTTCGAGAGCACGCATCAACACCTGACGAAAGCCGTGCTCAAAGAAGAACGCGTAAAGCTCTTTCGATATGTCCAAGCTCAGCGTGGCAGAGCCATCTTCGTGCTCAGTAATCTCGATTACCTTTACCTCGTTAAACGTCGTCATCTTCTACCTCCACCGCGTCGCCTTCTATCACGTCTCCAAGTAACGCCGCAGCCTGCGCGTGCAAGTCATTCACGCTGATGTTGATTGCGACGTCACGTTGTCTCGTATCGTACTGCGCGTTCAGCTTAGACGCGATCCACTTGTCGGTGTCCACTTGCAAGCGCGCTACGTTTACCGTCGCTGGCTCTGCGCTCTGCGCAGTCTGCACAGCTCTGTCAGCGAAGAAGTGCGCAGCCTCTGCCTGAGCTGCATTATAACGTTCACGTCTGCCCTTCACGCTGTCCAGCCACTTGTACCAGAGCTTCGTACCTATGTTCAGCTCCTTGCACATCTGCTGCATGCTCGTACCAGATGCAATGCGTTCCAGTATCTCGTCTTCACCGACTGCCTCGACAGCCGCTAACTTCGTCTTACCGATCTCGCCCATCGCTCACAATTTCTCCTGTTAATGCTGCATAGCCGCAGATGTCGACCCAGTGATCCTGCTTCCGCGGCGACGTCTTACTGCGTGCTATCTTCATCAGTATCATCATGTTGGCCACGTCCACTACTGTGAAGTCGTGATCCAGATAGGACGACCACAACGCTGCGATCGTCTCAAAGTTATCCTTTGCGTCCCCGTAATCCTTGTTGCGCTCCCCACTGATCACGCCCTCTGCTATCGCCAGTATCTCTTCTCTCGTTACCATGGTATTTCATCTCCACCTAAATCCCAGTTGATGCGATCGTCTCCGTCACGCACCATCCGCGTTACCTTTGCATTCGGAAACGCGTTGAATGCATTGTTCAGGAAAGTCTCCGTCCAGTCAAATCTGATCACGCGTGCAGCGTCCTCGAAGCTGTACACGATCCAGCTTGGATACTTCTTCCGCAGCTCCGCCCACCCGTGCAATGCGAAGCACACGATCACGTCATCGATCTCCACGCAGTACGCGTGCGGCGGCAGCGGCTTGTGCCCTGCATCCTCCGCTGCCTTCTCCAAGACGTCCCACGCCCTCATAAGCTGCGTTGCGATCTGATTGGTGCCGACCACGTCATCTGCATCCACACGCTCTTTAAGCGCCTCGTAAGCCGCCTCGAAGCGTCCAGCTAAATCCGGCGACACTAAGTCCGGCAACGTGTCACCCCACTTCGCGATCTTCTCTCTTGCCTTTTCATCGAGCGGACGCAACTGACCCCACACGCCAGCACTGATCTTCGTCCCCTCACTATTCAACGTCCCTCTCGCCTTCACTTCCCTATAGTTAGCCAGCGAACGCTTTCCCTTCTTTGCCATGTCAAAACTCCTCCACTTTCCTCAGTTACTTTTACCTTAGTCCTAAGTTACCTCCTCAGTTACGTATATATACGTAACAACTGAGGAGGAACTAATTTAGGCCTCTTTTACCTCACTTCCTCACTCTACCTCAGTTCAACTGAGGAAACTGAGGAACTAATGCAAAGTGCCATTCGACCCCTCTCTCAACAACGCCAAATTGAGCGCCTTGGCCATCATCACGTCGGTATCGATGCCTTGAAGCACCTCCATCACGAATGCCACGTCATCACCCGCTGATGACATCATTGGCATCTCATCTGCGCACCACTCAATCGCGGCGCCTCCGATTTCCTCGTCCCATACAATGCGTCCAAGCTCCAGCTTGTTTTCGTCTTCTTCGATTTCACGTATTGGCATTGGCAGTGTCATTGTCACAGCTCCTTAAAGTTAGCTATGTCGAAGTGTACCATAGGCTCGATGTCTTGTGGATCGTCTCGTCGCGTCGTGCCGCCCATTTCCACGTGCATCTCCTCGTGCGCTGGCGGCAGCTTCGCGATGCCGGCTTTGTCCGTCCACTGCACGGCGAGGAAGCACGGCAGCCCCGTCGTCATCGTGAGCGCGCGCGCCTGCATTGCCTTGTAGAGCGACAGCATGTACGTCGGATACGTGTTCATCGCGATCTTGCGTTGTCTGGCTTCGATGAACGCGACCGCTTTTCCGTCGCGCATCGCCATGAAGTCTAGGCTCAGCTTCATTGGCATCTTTGACAGGATGCACCCGTAATGCCTTTCGATCTTTGCCGCGAGGCGGCGTTCGTTGTTGCGGTCTTCGGCGGTTTCGTAAATGGGTCTAGTCATAGCTCCCTCTCCAATTGTCTGAGCCTGAACGCCAGCTCACGTAGCTGCTCGCTCATGCCCTTTTCGATGTGCGCGCTGAACAGCGGCCTGCGATCCTTTGCGCTGTACGCCTGCCCAGCTATGAGCGCGAACGTCTTTGCGTCCGGCGCAATCTCGAATGTTATGTGCGCCACCTCAAAGTGCTCCCGCGGCGCGTCGGGATGACGCTGCTTAGATTTCTGGCTGTGACGGCTCATTCTTCTTTCCACTCCTCGCAGAACAAGCCGCACTCGAAGTCCAAATTCTTCATTGGCTTTCCAATTGCATCCGGATGCAGCTCGTCCAAGAATATACGCTGATTGTTTACACGCACTAACTTTGCACCAAGCTCTCGTGATTGACTGGCACGCTCCTCGAACACGTCTGGGTGCACCTTTCTGACGTGGTTCCAGTATGTCGGAGACGATGCCTTCACGCATCCTATGCAGTTTGCGTTGGGATAGCCCATCTCGTAAACGCGCGGCGGCTTTATCCCGTTAGCGCGTAAAAGCTGGTAGCAATCTAACTTTGTGTACTGAGCATCGATTAGCACTGGCAATACGTTCTCACGTTCAGTGCGTATGAACCTCTCATGCCGCTGCTCTTCCTCCGAGGTGAAGCCTAACACATGAAAGTCGACATGGTTTTTCGCCTCCCATTGCTGCCTCGCCTCCTTCTTTAACAGGAGTGTGCATGGTGCGCCGGCAACGCCAGACATAAACTTGCGTTTCGCCCACACGTCCACTGCCGATGCGCTCGGAAACTTTTCGTTCGTGCATATCTCAATCTTTTGGCCAATCCAATCCTCGACGTCGTGCAGGAAGCGTCTGTTGTCCTCGTCCTCCTCGGCCACGGGATTATTGATGACACGCACGTCGCATAAGTCGCCGTACTTCTTTATTGTTAAGTGCGCCGCCACTGCGCTTGCCGCGCCACAAGAGAACCAAACTGCTATTACGCTTTTCATCACCCTACCTCCGACGCGTTAATCCATTCCCCGACGACGACGCACTGCACGTCCCGCCCCTGCCGTTTATCTGGCCACTCTTCCACCTTAAGCACGTTTGTCTCGATCCACTTCTTCAGGATCGCCTTTGCGCGCGCCTTCTCGTGCTGCTTGTCCAAGTCTAGGTCGAGCACGACGGCCACCGCATTGCCCGCCCACGACTTGGCGCGTGCATCTGCGCGCATTGGCTCTCCGCGATCCGCGGCCGCCCCGATGAGACGCTGCACCTCCATCGCGTTTCTGGCGCTCACCCCGTCGAACAAGTCTGGCATTTTGAACGGCACGCAGACGCCCACGTATTCACCGTTTGGCAGCTCCACCCCGTGCATACGCCGGTACAGCGCCTTTGCGGCCGGCGGTGCGAGGTTTGCCTTGCCGTCGTCAACGCGGAATATGCCGAGCGCCTCATGCTCCGACACGCCTAGCTTCATCGCGTCTTCTTGGCTAACACGATTGATGACGCGGGCTGCGCGCGCTGCACCGATCAACGATCCGGCGCCGCGGACGCTGTCGATTGTTGCGTCTTCGCCGTTTGTCTTGCGGATGTGGTGCGTTAGCACGACCGCGGCGTCGGTTTGGTCTGCGATCCAGCGAGCGGCTGCGACCGCCGCGTTCATGGCGACGTTATCGTTTTCGTTGATGTCGTTGAAGCCAACCCACGGGTCAATGATGACCAACCCTATCTTGTTTTTCTTTATGCGCTCCACCATAAGCTCCAGCTTTTTCTGGTCGGTCAGAATACCGTCACGCGTCTGCTTCGCAAATTGTATGTCGAGGTCACGCCCCGCATCGAGAAACAGGCGCCCACGTATTTGCTCTGGCTTGATGTCATAGTGCATAAAGACGGCCGCGAGGCGGCGCTGCATTTCCTCCAGCGGATCCTCGCCGTTGATGATCCAGACGTTGCACTGCTCGTGCACCTCCTCCTCTAGGAGCGCTTGTCCGATCGCTACGCCCACGCCCTCTACAAGCTGCATGGACGTCTTACCGATGCCACCCTGCGACGCCAGTACGCTGACGTATCCGCGGATGTAGTGCTTGCCGTACACCCAGCGCCGGCGTGGAATTAACGATGGGTCGATTACCTCGAACTCAGTTGGCCACTGATAGTCCGTCTCCATCTGTATCTGCTTGGCCTCTTCATAGAGTTTCGCAGTGGCCAGCGCCTCACGCAACTTTGTTTCGCCAGCCTCACGTAAATAGTCGTTTGCGTCTTTGACGTTTTCCGCGTCTAGCCGGTCGAAGCGAATGACGTGCACCTGCGTGCTCCCATCTCCCTTGAGGACGTCGACGCATTTTTCGATGTCGAGGTCAGGGTCTGCGCATATCGTCACGTCTGAGGCGCGTGGAGGCGTGTACGTTGCCATTCCCGCCTTACCGAAGGTGCAGATCACCGCCGCATCGTCTTTGGCTGCCTGCCGTATGCTGAGCGCGTCCTCCGGCCCCTCGACAATGACGATTGGCTTTTCGCCTTGCGTTTCGCCGATTTGCATTACATTTCCGGCAATGACGCCCCTACTGTATTTTGCAATGCCGTTAACCTCGCGCTTCTTTCCCTCTGGCGTTATGAGCACGCTCTGGATGCCCTCGATTTCGCCCTCCGGAGTTGTCGCCGCGAAGACAATAGCCGGCCCGTCGTAGACGTTAGGGCTAAACTTGGCCACGTTGACCGCTGCGCTCGCTCTGAGGCCGCGTGAGTTGAGGTAAAGCAGCGCAGGCTTTACCGCGTCTAAGTTTTCTCTTGTGATCGGCACAGCGCGCTCCCACGCCTCCTGCGCCTTCTTTACTTTGTCTCTGCGGCTTTCCTCGTCGCGTATGATTAAGTCTTTACTAGCCAGACGTGTAACCAAGCGCTCCAGCTCACTTGGTATATACGGCTGTATATCCGAGTTCTCGAGCTGCTTTGGGTTTTCGCCTCCGCGTTTAAAGCCGCTGCCAATAGTTGACTTTATCTCGAAATCCTTGAGCCCGATCTTACGCGCCGCCGCGTGCAGTTGCAGGATGGCCGCGTCAATGTTGGCCGGAGACATATGCGCGTGCCTGCCGATTGAGAATGCTGCTTTGTTTAGGTTTTCGTTTCTGCCGCCCTTCATGGACGCGATGACATCGCCTACTGCTCCATCGACGACCTTGTTAAAATATGCTTCTGACATTCGTTTCCCCGTGCGTCGTTGTACGTAGGGCGCCGCAGCGCCCCACGTTATTACATTTGTTAGAACCCGAAGTTATTGTCTCCGGCTGGTGCCGCCGCTGGCTCCGGTGCAGGAGCTGGCGCCGCTGCCACAGGCGCTTCCGGTGCAGCGTCTGCCGCGGGCTTGTCGATCCATGTGCGGATGTTGAAGCCGACGTCATACGACGTGCCTTTGCCTACTACGACAGGCGTTGTCGACGTCACTTGAACGACCGGAACTTTGCCAGCAGTGAACTCCGGCATTGTCTCAGCTTGGTTATACAGCTTCGCAATAAACTGGCCCAGTCCGTATGAATTGCCAGAAAACTCCGCAGCGCGCCCATCACTGAGCCAGCAATTGACGCTAAAGCCTTGCTTATGGCTTTCGCTTGGCTTCTCAGTGCGCTGAGCTGGCGACGGCCACGGCTGCCAGTCGCGGACGCCGATGTCGATGTGAAGCCACCCGAAGGTAACGTCTTTAATGTCGATCGCAAAGCCGCGATCCATGTCGATAACTTCATCGCCTGCCTCCGTCTTAGCCCACCAACGATTTTGCGGTAGGTTGCCGCGTATGTAAACGCCGGTGTTTTCGCTGTCAGTTGATCCGAATGAAATTGGCATAATGTGTCTCCTTGACTTAATTTGCCTGAGTAAATTTAAACGACCAAGGCGGAATGCGGATCGTAGTTAACTCTCCGTAATCGTAACCCCAGTCGTCGTTTGCTTGCGCTATTGCGTATTGCTCTAGCGCGTACTGGACAGCCGCATCGCCTTCGTTAAGGCTTTCGGTGTCGAGTTCGTAAATACCTACTTTGTATGGTGCGTCTTTGCCGACAGCTATAAAGATAAACCGATCTACCTCATGCCCGTCAAGCTCCATCACGCGACGATACCAGCTTTCCTGTATGTGATAGCCCAAATTTGCCGCCTGCTTTGCGAAGCCCTCTGGCGATGGATCGATCGTCGTCTTCAAGTCTAACAGGCACGCGATGTCTGTGCGCCACCCGTCAGGACGTGCGCGCATGTCAACGCCTGTGAGCGCGTCTGTCGTTAATATGCTAGCCTCGCACACAAGTTTACCGGAGAGCAACTCAGCGGCCGCGCTATTAACTCTGACGGCTTCCGCCATGCGGTGCACCTTGTCGTACTCCTGCGTGTTTAAGATGATCGCACCGGCAGCGTCTGCGCTCTCCTTCAGCTCGTTGTATTCTTTGCCTGCACGTCTGCCGCCCCACTCCCAGATTGTATCTGCGAGATGCGGCTCGAACGTCAGCGTGTGCGCCGCCGAACCCATCAGCATCGCCGTCGTCTCTTTACGCTCGCCGTGCTTGTAATCGGCCAGCGATTGCAGCGCGATCGTCTTTGCGCCTGACGACGATAGGTGGTGCAGTTGGTGGTAGCTTTCGTTTGGCATATCGTAGTTAACTGGCATTAGTTCTTCCCCCTTCCGTACAGCGCTATAAGAAGCGCCTCCGCACGGTGTTCGTCTTTCTTGCGTTTAAGCTGGCTAGCTAAATCCGGAAACCACTGCTGCGCCAGCCTACGTGCGGCGTCCTTGTCGCGCGGTAGGTTAAGCGAACGCTTCCAATTGTTAGGCGTTACCAGCGTATATGGCGAGCGTGATAGCGCGCAAGTCGTCACGATCTGACCGAACCCGTATCCAAGTTTGAACGTGGATGACACGCCCTGCTTTGGCATGGCCTGCTGTTTCTCGATGTAGATGTGATCCACGCGCTCGACCGACGTTAATATGTCCATCAACGCCACGACGTCGACGCCGCCTTCTTCGTATGTTGGCAAGTCGTGAACCTCTGCCCAGTCGCCGCCGACGATGGCCACACCGCCAGTGCGGTATCCACAATCAACTCCGATGATCATCAGACACCTCAAAGCCTTGTCTTTGCAAGTAATCCTTTACAGCGTCCTCGACTATCTTTGACATGGATAGCCGTGTCATTGCGCTGTAACTGTGCAGCGCGTCGTACACTTGCTCACGAATACGTGGGCCAATTTGTTTGAGTTTGTACATAAAGTCCTCCGTCTTTCACACTTTGTTAACATTGAAGTGATTATGGTGCAAGTGGGTTGCATGTGTTATGTTGGTAAAAAGTTTCTTGAGGTTAGACATGCTGGATATGATTGAGCCTATTCTGCGTTGGCTTGTGGCGCCCCTAGTGGCGTTTGTGTGGCTTATGCATACACGCTTAAATAAGCATGATACGGAGATTGCTGTGTTAAAGTCTAAGTATGAAGTGGAAAAGACCGCGCACGATCGTGAGATGAAAGAGATGAAAGAAACCATAAAAGCCATCTTTCAAAAACTAGACAACATTGAACAAGCATTGAGAAAGTAATGCTTTGGGTTTTGATCCACGTTACATTGACGTGGGTCATCATGCCAGCAGGGCCAGTGCCCGTGATTGTCTGCGTTTATTCTTCACCAGAAATAGAGTATAATTTAACAAAATATCAGCCGCTGTGGGAGCCGTGTGCGGAGTTTAGGAATGTCTGATTATGGCCATACTGGAATCCATTGCCGCCGCGAACGCAGCGTATTCTGTGATTCGTACCGCGCTCTCTAACGGAAAAGAAACCGCCAACCTTATGAGTTCAATCGGCAAGTTTCTGTCGGCCGAGGAGGACATAAAGTCCGCCGTTGATCGTAAGAAGAAAAGCCCGCTAACTGCAATCACAGGCGGCGAGGAAGGCGACTGGGAAGAGTTCCAAGCACTTGAAGACATCCGCGCCAAGCGTTCCGAACTCGAGAGCTGGTGCCGGCTCTACGCGCCGAGTGGCACATGGGATCGCTGGGTGTCCTATGAAGCCAAGGTGCGCACGCAGCGCGCCGAGGCGAAGAAGGCGGCCATGAAGGCGCGAGAGAAACGCAACGAGCAGATCGCGATGGCACTGGCAATCACGGTGGCGTTCTCCACATGCGTGGCTGGCTTGTATTACATTGGCCAGTACATGGGTAAGTGGTGATTGCAGAGCAAAACGGAAAATACGTCGTCTACGACGCCAGTGGCAGGGTGATCATCATCACCACAAACAAGAGGATCGCAGAACATTATGCCGATAACACCTGAATGGCTCGACAAGTGGCGCATCTGGCCGCGCATGATTATTACGCTGTACGGCGTGGCGTTCTATCAGACGACGACTTGGTTTATGGCGCTCGACATGCCCACAAACGCCCAGAGCGCCTTCGTCAGCGTCATCGTGGGCGCCGGTGCGGGCTTCTTCGGCATATATACAAATAGCAAGTCATCTGTTAACGTAACGCCAGCCAAGAAGGAGGCTTGCAAGACATGCGGAAAATAGACACGATCATAGTTCACTGCACTGCGACACGCGCGGAGTGGTGGGAGAGCAGATCAGCGGAAGACAAGATGGCTGAGTGTAAGAGCTGGCACTTAGACCGCGGCTGGTCAGACATTGGATACCATTACCTCATTGACCGCGACGGCACGGTTACGGAGGGGCGCCCGATTGAAAAGTCTGGCGCGCACGCGAAGGGATATAACAAAACATCAGTTGGCATCGCATTATGGGGCGGACACGGTGGCTCTCAGGACGATAAGTTCGAAGAGCACTTTACGCCTCAACAAGATCGCGCATTACGCCGGCTGATTGCACAGCTCCGCATGGAGTACCCCGCAATCGCTACAATCATTGGGCACAATTCCGTGTCTCCAAAGATGTGCCCCTGCTTCGAGGTGTCAGCATGGCTCAGCAACGCAGAACCGGAACCCAAAAAACAGAAGACGCGTATCATCCAGTCGAAGACGGTACAGGCATCAACCATTGCAAAGGTTACGTCTGCCGCTACACCCCTTGTTGGTGTTATCGGTGGGCTAGAGTGGCAGAAGCTGGCCTTGATGGGAGTGTTCGCTCTGGTGGGTATGGTAGCGTTAGGAGTGGTCGATATGGAGCGCCTGAAGAAGTGGAATAAGGGCGACCGCTGATGTTTATATTGGCCAGACTGAAGATGTACCTGTGGATCGTGGGCGCCGCACTTGTGGCCGTTGTCACCGTGTACTTCCGCGGTAAGGCGGATGGACGCCACGATCTTGAATACGAAATCAAAGATAAACGTCTTGAAGATATTATGAAGGCTAAGGAGATAGAAGATGAAGTTGAAGCTCTTGATGACACTGGGCTTGCTAAGCGTGCTTCTAAGTGGGTGCGCAACGATAACGGGCGGTAGCTACTGCGATCTCGCTAAGCCGCATATGTTTAAGTCGAGCGATACAGTGGACATTTTGATGCAGTACGACCGCGGATTATTGACCGATACGATCGTACACAACGAGACGTTCGAAAGAATTTGCGGCCAGTAGCATTTGGCCGTTTACTTATCTTCATCGTGAAGTATTCGATGACAGTTTGCACATAGAACGATGCAACGCTCCAATGCTTCCTTCTGAGCCGCGCCGAACCGACCATTGCGGACAAGCTCGGTGACGCGTTGGTTGTCATCGCTTTTTATGACGTGATGAAAGTCTATCGCTGCTGGGTGGGAGAAGCCGCACTTGACGCACGAAAGAGTTGCCTTCCACTCACGATACTCTTTGCGCTTCTTGCGGCGATAGCTGTTGATTCGGTCTTGGATTTTCCTTTTGTTTTTTTGGTAATACTTTTTGCGATACTCTTTATTATACGCCTTCCGGCGCTCCTTATCGGCATAGGGAATGGCTACGTCCTCCATAAAAAAGGCTCCCGTAGGAGCCTTATATCATATTTTATGCTTAGATCGAAACTCGTATAACCGCTGCCGCGTTATATCTAACCTTCGCGCAATTTGGTCGTTGTTGTAGCCCTGCGCGGCCATCTCCTTAATCGTCTGATAGTGACGCTCGTTGCGCCTGCGGCCACCCTTTAGACCGGCTGCACGCTGCGCGTTTGTTAGGTTTACCTTTTTCTGCAAAATCTTGTTTTCGATAGCGCACGTTGCGTACAAATGGTGCAGGCACTTTAGCCAACGCTCCTCCGTAGGCGCCACGCCCTTTGGCCAAGTGAAGCTCATTACATTACCCCCATTACTAGCATCTCGAACATGCGTGCCACTGAGGCGCCCGCTAGGGCGCACAGAGTGATCAGTAGTGCGTTAGACAGTGACATCTATTCCAAGCTCCTTCTGTAGCTGGCGCAGCTCTGCGCGGTCGTCTGAGAGCAATGCCTGCTCCATGCCAATGTCTGCGCTATGGCCGCTCCAGCGCACGCCTCTGACCTCGTTTAGGCGCTCAATCTTAATCAGGCGCTTCTTGATGCGGTCAACCAGTTGCTCCATGCGCTCCTGCGGTGTGATGACGTATTCGCCAGTTGTGATATCGTAAGTCATGTGTTTTCTCCCTCTGCAACTGTTTCAGCATAAGCGATTGCGCATTTGTCTGAGCAGAAATAATCATGCTTATGCTTGTAGCTTTCACCATCCCAAAGCGATGCTCTGTGATTGTCTTTCCAACTGTCTGACCAGATGACTTGCATGTTACCGCTATAAGGTTTATCGCCAGAATAATTAGTAATGTCTCTTTTGGGATTGTTGCCGCACCATTCGCACGGTCTTTTATATTTCCAGATTTTCATTTTGATTCTCCTTCTGTACTTCCTCTTGTTAACATTGTGCTAACACATATGCAAGAAAAAATGCCCCACGCTTTCGCGCAGGGCAGTACAGGGAGGCGAATGAGGAACATGGTGTGTCCTGTGCATTCCAGTACACTATATTTAGTTCCGATTTGCTTTACAATCCCTATGCGTGTTAAAAGTTAACTAGCATTTAACGGAGGATTACCCATGCTAACTGAAGAACAACGCGAACTCGTCCGCATCTTGAACCAGCCGCACCGTGTACACAACATGCTGGCGCTGTTCCGCTCATGCGAAAAAGCCGCGACCCTGATCCAAGATCAATCCGCTGAAATTGATAAGCTAAACGAAGCGAAGCCGGCGCCGAAGAAGCGCGCGGCTAAGTCTTAGCGAGGCCCAATTAACGTTTGCATCGCAGGCGTTAGCCCGATGGCGCCGTAAGTGCCCATGCGCTTCCCTGCTTCGTAAATGTCGCGTCCGCGTTGTAGCTGGGGAGCTGCACGCTGTAGGGATTGCATCTGGCGCATAAGCTCTGTGAGGTCTGCTTGGCGCGCCAGAGGCTGCGCGACTTCACCCATTAGCATTTCGAACGCACGCTGCTGTGACGGCGTTTCTGACGCCTGACGTCTCAGCGCCTCGAAAGCTCCAGTCACTGGCCCGCGTTCGCCCATTAGCTCGCCCATAGTAGGCGAAATGCGCTCCTTGGCTGCTTCTTTAGCCATGGTGCGGACTGCCGTCTTACTCTGCTGCGCAACGCTCGCACGCATTGACATAGCGGAATAGATTTCGTCGAGCTGGCGGATAAAGTCATCAGCTTGACCGCCAAGGATTGTTTTAAGTTTCTCGCGACCAGCGCGTGACGCCATGTCCTTAAGTGGCTTGATAACCTCGCGGGCATCTTGCGCTGGATCAGTTAGTGACATTTTAGCATTAGCCATGATTTCATCAATGTAGCTGCGGACGCCTTGCTTTAACGCACCCACCTCTGCGTCTGACATTCCGTCCATCGCCTTAGCCAAGTCGTAGCGTGTCGTGCCTGTTTTAAATGCGTTTGTCCCGAGGTCTAGTGCATCTCGAATACTAATGACGTCACCCGCTAAGTCGCGGGCTGTGCGATATTCTGGCACTAGCTGATCGAGCGACTTTCTGATTTTAGACGCCAGAGCGCGAGCTGAGTTCTTATCTTCAGGTGGCGCCGTCGGGCTCACGTTATTAAGCGCGCGTGTGATGTAATCAATCTGACGTACATCTGGCAAAGTGTCAAAGCCGATCACATTGCCAGCCTCATCAAGTTGCGCCAATATCTGCGAGGACGGTTGACGCTCGCGCCTCATTAAAGTTTCCGCGTTTCTTATGATTGGCGCGTCTACTCCCTCTAGCAAATCTTCAAGCTCTCGAGCAATCGGCGAAGAGTAGTCAATCGCCTGCTCGTATGCCTCGTCGTAAAGATCACTGCGTTGGCCTGCGGTTGACTGCATCAACGTGTCTTCAATTGCCTGCGCCGCCTGTGGGCCTCCGAATGACGTATCAAGCAGCGTGCTAAATTGTTCGCCGGCTTGGCCTGCGACCTCGTCGATATTGCGCCGTGCGATTGCAGCGCCTTCACTTGTAGACGACGCAGCGAGATCAAGAAGATTGCGTGTGGCTGGGCCCATTTGGCCGAGCGATGCATACTGCCCCGCACGCTGCATTGCCTCCGCCGCAACTGGCTCATCCATGCGCGCCGCTGCGCTGAGTAGCTCAAGCGCTTCGCCTTTTGTCTGAATCTCTTGGCCTATTTTACGGGCTGGCGCCGCAACACGACGCCCAGACGCGCCTCCAATGGCTCCGCCCACAAGCGGCCCAACTGGCCCGAGGATGCCGCCGATGGCAGCGCCTGTCTTTGCCTGCTGCTCCGCCGCAGCCTTGCGCTCCTCGCGGGTACGGCCTTCGCCTGCACCGTAAACCAAGCCTTCAAGGCCGCCGAGCGTAAGTCCACCTGCTGTGCCTGCTGCAACACGGCCGCCTAGCGTCGTGCCAAGCGGCGCGACGGCAAGGCTGGGCGCCGCAAGGGCGGCCGGTATGGCTGTCGCTAAGCCCACACCAGCGCGGGAAACGCCAGTTGTGACTGGAGCAACGATCTCGCGCGCTTCCTGCGCTGCACGCGTCGCCTGTGCGGCCTCTGGGCTTACTGTGCCGATTAGCTCGTCAATATATGAGCCAACGAACGGAACGCCCTTGATTGCGCTCGCTGCGCGTGACGGGATTTCCCCTAGTTGGCTAATGATGTCCTCGGCCATGCCGCGCTTGTAAACTTCGCCTGCACGACCTTGCGCCGCGCGGATTTCTGCGATGCGCTGCGGGTCGCTTGTTGTGTACCTATCGGACATAAACGTCTCGCGGCCAGTCTCAATGTTCCTGACTATACGCCCGCCGTCCTCAAACGTTTCAACGATTTCAGTGCCTGACGGCGCCATGGCTGGCGTTAGTCCGATGCGCTGAGAAAAATCATCAAAATCTAAGTCAGAGTAAAACTTTTTATGAAACGCTTTTGCAAATTCTTCGTCGCTCATGTCGTCATATTGAGGATATTGCTGGCGCAGTTGCTGTATAGTGGCCATCGGTATGCCCTTTATCTAATGTTTAGCGGATCGCTTTCGGCTGCTTCAGGTTCATAGAGAGTATTGGGAGGTATCTCCTCACCATTTAGTCGGCGGATACCTTGGTTGATGTAGAACCTAAACTCTCTAAGGGCGTCTTTGAAGTCTTCCTCGCTTTGAGCTGTGTTTAAGCGAGACTGAGCCGCCTCGGCTTTTTGGCCTTCGAGTTCCGTAATCTGGCCGCCGCCCTTCAAGCTCTCAAACGCCTGCAAGAACGCACCGCCTTTAATTTGATCAATGCGAGCTTTTACTCGAGCTGTCTCAGTATCCAAACCAAGCTCTGCAAACGGTGTGCGCAAGAAGCCCTCTATGCCTAGCGCTTTACCGAGCGCCGGATCAAACAACAACGCGTCAATCTGACCAATCATCATTTCTTTGCCCGCGATTTCCTGCGACACGCCTGACTTGCGCTCAAGCTCAGCGAGCATTGCTGTGCCAGTTGGCCCGTCAATCAAACCCGTAGCCATAGCATTAATAATCGCTTGACGATTCATGTTGCCACTAGAAATACCTCCAGTAAGACGCTCTAACTCCTCTCGACGTGCTACGGCTGCTTGGCGCTTACGCTCCATGTCGGCGCGCTCAGTGTAGCTACCTAATAGCGCCTGAAAGTTGCCACCCTCTCGACCCTGTATTGATGCACCAGCGTCTGCCAAAGCCATAAACGCTAATGCACGTCTCTGGTTTTTCGATAAGTTTTCAAACGGGTCTGTCGGTATTGCCTGAGAAATCGTCCTCATTGCCGGCGGCAGCTCAACAGTAGCGTTGGGGTTCATCGTCGCCACAAGCGGATCACGAGTGGGCATGCTCGCGGGAATTGGCTCAACCAAAGGATCACCTGTCGGAACTGTTAATGATGGGTCATCCGCGGTTGGAAAACCGTTTGGGAATATATTTGTCTGCTCCTCAACGGGAACCTCTGGCGCTAGAATTGGTATAATAGGTAAGCCTGTGTCTGGATCGCGTGGCATAGCCATTGTATGTCTCCTATATTGTTGGTGCGCCTACTTACGGTATGCCGTAGTAAACGCCAGCAATTTTAGCGCCAGTTTCAAGGAGTGTTCCCGTCAGCGGGCTTTTCTCGCTCTTCGTTCCAAGGCCCGCAGGGAACGCCTGACCGGCGCCAGTAAGTACGCCAAACTGCGTAAGCGGATATTGCATTGCCGCAAGGTAATCCTCGTAAGGCACATCCAAGCGCGCCTGATCTAACGCTCTCACCGCTTCACCAGCTCCCATCTGGCGACCTAAGATGTCTGTTTGCGCACCTAGCCCCGTCATGCCAAGTCCGGCAAGTTGACCCGCTGCGCCCGTGCGCAAGCCGATGTCTGACATCAGGCGCTGCGTGCCATAGTCTAGCCCTTGGCCTGCGATGCGCGCCTCCAGCTCTCGCACTGCAACGTCGCGCGCTGCCTCGCGCTCGCCCTCGGCAACTCCGCGGCGCGATAGGCCAAATCCTGCGCCGCCAAGCGCTCGTGTCATCTGGCCAGCTTCGGTTGAGCGGGCGATGTCTTGCTCGCGAAGCAAGCGTGCGCGCGTCGGATCCATGATTAAGTCGGTGTACTCTTGCGCGTACTGCGCGCGCTGAGCTGACAGCTCCTCCGGTGTCATTGTCGCGACGTCTTCCACAATGCCAGATGCTGTCGCAAGCTCACTAGGTAGTGAGAGCGCCCCATAACCAGAAATCGCCTGCTGCTGTAGTGGCGTCAATCCGGCGACACGTTCTCCCGTGTATGACTCATATGGCGTGCCAGCAATTTCGCGGGCAAACGGAAGAAGCGTTTCTTGAAGAAACTCTTGCTGGATTGGATCCATCTTACTTGTTGTGGTTTTCGTAGTACTCATCAGAGCAACTCCATCTCGTAGTGTCTGTAGACTTCGCGAAACGGCGACGCGCCTACATATTTGTCAAATCCCTTGCGGCCATCCGCCTCGATGCCATCTAGCTCCGCGCGCTTTGCAAGCTCTGAAAGCGTTGCGATCGTTTCGTTCATCCACTCGTCCATCTGCGTGCCGCCCATAAACTCAATTTTCAGGGTAGTCCTTCGAGGGTGTTTCACAACGCATGTCGTCAGCGCCGCGGTCAACTTGTCCTCTAGGTAGATGCACCACAAGACTGCACCTCCACCTCGTATGTCTTCTATAACGTCCTCAACGGTGGCGTTATGCTCCTGACGTCGTATCGCCGGCGTGAGTAGCTTTATGGCGTCATCCAGAAACTCGTCTAAGCATTCTGGGACGGCCGGTAACACCCTCACTTTTGGCGCTTGCCTGAATTGTATAACATTATTACTCATTTGGCTAGGACGGAGGCGTAGGCCATGTTGGGTTGGCAGGATCGGACGTGTTAGCGGGTAAATCGCGGAGCTGCTGACGGTACGTCGCCCACTCCGCCTTCTTAGCGTCGGAGAGCGGACTGTCGGCGGCTTGCGTCCAGTCGGAAGACTTTAGCTTCACAGCCCTTAAGGCTCTTAGATCATCTAAACTTTTAGAATTTTGGTAAGCTAGTATTTCGCTCTCAGGCTTTCTAGTTAGTTGACCGTTAGAAATTACATAGTTTTCAATATCAGGCGGCCAATCTACATTGAGTTGAAATTCATTTTCGCTTTGCACTTGACTTACTTCATCCGGACAAGTGCCGCAACGTATTATGTGACCTGATGTATCGTATATAACATAGTTGATCACAGGTTTACCTCTCAAGTTTTATTGCTTGTAAGTGGATAGAAAAAACACTTGCTGAAGTGTTACCACTTCCATTTTGTAAAATCCTAAAATCTAACGGGATAGACGATCCAGTTGTATTTAAGGTGTTTATACCAGCTAAAGTAAACCCGCCTTTTTGTGTAAAATCATAGCCATACCCATGTCTGTCTAGATAAACTGTAGATACATTATTTAAGAATATATAACCCGCGAAAAAATCGCCATCGTCCGCAACTGGCAAGCCAAAATAGTTTACCGTTCCAATACATAAAAACTTATCACCAGATACTCCAGATACATTCAAAGACGCAACTGTTTGTCCAAATGTTGGTCTAGATGTAATACTAAATGAAGAAACAAAAGTTTTAGACTGAGATGAGACTGCATCTGATGCAAGTTTGACGGTATCAACACCTCCATCTTTTACAATCAACTGACCGCCGCTCGTATCTAGCGTCACGCCGTCCAAGTTAATCACGTCAACGTCTAGCGTCTTAATGTTGGCCGCGGTGATGTTGGCGTTTTCCATGTAAACGCCTGCCGGCACGGTAACGCCGTCTACGGTGCGTGAAGACGTGTAAACGCTAAACGGTGCTGCTGGCGTAGCCGCGCCGCTTGTGTCGACGATCTTGAACGCGTCTGCGGTGACTGTAAACGTGCTTGTCGGCGTCGCGTTGTTGGCCGTGCTAATTAAGCCGAAGCCGGATACATGGCCATTGTTGTTAATTTTGACGGCGTACTTGCCCTCAATGCCGTTAATTGAACTAGTGTTCGTACTAATGTTTGTCGTGTTGCTTCCGACCGTGGTTGTCAAGTTTGTAACGTCAGACGAAAGCGAAGTCACTTCTCCATCAATGCTAGACACTTGAGTTGACAGAGAAGACACCGCAGTGGCGTTCGTCGTTACATCTGTGTCCAGCGCAGACAAGTCAGATTGCAATGTCGTTATATCAGATGCCTGTGATGTAATGTTACCCTCGGCAGTCGTTACTCGAGTATCAAGTGATGACACCGCAGTGGCGTTTGCCGTAATATTACCCTCTGCCGTCGTTAGATCAGACTGAAGCGACGTGATCGACGTTGCGTTCGCAGTTATGCTGCCCTCTGCGCTTGTGACGCGCGTCTCTAAGCCGGACACCGCCGTAGCGTTCGCCGTAACTTCGCCGTCTAACGTCGTAAAGTCAGACTGCAACGTCGTGACATCCGTCTGCAAGGACACGGTGTCCTCGGTTACTTGGCCAAATGTGTACTCAGTGCCGCTCGCATCCGTGTACTTCACTTGCACGTCTTCATCTAGGTAGACGTTCTCACGCTTCTTCAAACAAAGCGCCAACTCCTGCTCAATGATGTCGTTGCGGATGTTTTCCAGCTTATAGTCATACGTTGGGCCGGCAACTGGCAGCTTCTTCATCGCTTGCTCCCCTGCTTCACGTCAACGCGCATGTCGCCGACACGCCAGTCGCTGTTCTTGGCGCCCGTCACCTTTAGCTTCACTTGCCGACCAGTAAAGCGCACATCCGTCTCAGCGGTAAGCGTAAACGGCCCGTGCGTGCTCTCGTCTGCATTCGGATACAAGCGGCTCGTGAACGTCGCCGTGACGTCGCCTAAGTTGCGCTCGTCGGGTATGAGGCGCGTAATCACGGCCAAGTTATCACCTTGACCGATTTCAATTGGCCCCGTCTCAGCGAACGGATCGCTGCCGTCGTAATTCCAGCCAACCTCGTGATCGTAAACGTAGCCGTCCGCTGTTACCATAATAGGCTGGCCGAAGATGCCTCCGTCAGTGCCTGCGGTGCGATCTAGCTCGCCGATTGTCCACGTATTGTTGCGGTAACTCCACGCGGCGTAGCGATTGCACTCGTTGCTGTCTCCGCTTGGATACAGCCACCACACTTCGCCATACTTGGAGTTGTTGAACGCCGTCACGCGCGTGATCTGGCTTTCGTTAAGATTGCGGAACACGTAGTCAGCAATTGGGCTTTCCAACGGACGCACGGCACCGTCGTAAACCCAGAAACCGTCTCGACCCATCCACACTGCCCCTACGTCAACTTGCACGACGCAGCCCTGCGACGCAGCGCCGCAGCCGGTGCCTACGCGGTCAAAGCGATACACGAACGGCTGGCCTAAGTATGTGGCCAAGTGTGCATCGATGTCTGTTAGGATCAGCGTACCGCCGCGCACCTTGGAGCCGGTGACGATCTTGCCGTTGGTCGCCAGTATCTGGTTGCCGGCTTGGTTCGTCGCCGACGCAGTCCACACTGTGTTGTTTTCTTGGTCGCACCAATCGATGCGACGCGGATCGTTCTGCGCGCCTAACGCAAAGATGATGCGCTCTTCTGTTACGATGACCCCGTCAACGCCGACAGGCGCGTTAGAAATTACAGACGCTGTGCCAGACGTTAAGTCCCACTCAAACATGCGTCCGTCGCTAGATAAAACGCTTACGAGGTACTCACCCCAGTTGTCTAAGCTCCACGCCGCCGCTGGCGTCACAAGCGTTGTGGATGCCTCTGGACGCGGAGCGCCCCACTCGTCGTCGCCGTATGCGCCAACGCCGTAGCCTACGGAGCCAGTTTGCGTGGCGGAGCCTGCTGTTAGCGATGCTGGAGTAATGTCGCTGAGCGTGTTGCCAGCCTCAAACGCGTACAGGTTAGAGTTCGTGCCGACAGCTAACCAACGTGTGCCATCGTTCTCGCGCCACGTATGCATTGCGCGTGGGATGCCGGTAAGCTGATTGGCGACGCGTTTGCGCCACCCGTTGATTGGCTGGAGGACGCCATTGTAAAAGCGGACGAGTGACATATCGCGCCAACGTCCGCCTGTTTCGTATTCTGTGCCATTGCGTACCGCGCCGGCTGGTATGTCTAGCTTTACCAGAGGCATAGCGTACTCCTATGCGAAAACCACAAAACTAAATTGCATTGCTTCAAAAATGTCGTGGTCTGTTACGCGCCTAGCTTGAACTTGAAACGAGCCAGCAGATTTGTCCAAAATACCCATCATCATGCCGTAACCGTTGTTTGTGCCCAAACCTTGAGCATTTGGCCCCATTGAAATTGCGTAATTTGCATCTGGCATAGCTGTTGTGAAAGTTATCGTGTAATTACCTGTGCTGTTTTTAACGACAGACGCAATGTTTTGGCCGTGGTAAGTGTTTTCTGCGTCACTGCCATCTTCGACATAAACAAAGGCTCTAGCTCCTAGATACGGCGCAGAGCCAGATGTCTTCGTAACTGACTGATCATCGACATAAGCCTTAATCGACTGCTGCGTTGCCAGCGCGGACGCGTCGTCAGACGCCATGTCGTCTTCGTCTTTAATTGACGTCACGCTTGTGGTTGCATCTGTTAAAGTGCCAAACGAAATCGTGCCAATTGTCGTGATGTTGGACGATCCGTTGTCGATTGCGCCGAATCCTGATGTGATGCTTCCGCTGTCTAACGCGCCTACCGTTGTAATGTCGCCGGTGAAGTACGTGGCCAAGTCTGTCATGGCAACTTGCACCATCGTGCCTGCGTCGTTTACGATTACGCGGTCGCCGTCTGCAATCGTTGTCGACGTGGCTGTTGTGGCGCCGTCTAGCAAGTTAATCTCGGCAGTCGTCGCAGTGACGCCGTCTAGCAAGTTCAGCTCTGCCGCCGTGGACGTAATTGCAGTGCCGCCAACGCTCCACGACCCCTCCGTTAGGTTTGGCGCGATAGCCGTCGTGCCGTCAAGAAGGTTGTCGATAGTATCAAGGTTTGCGTTTAGCTTTGTACCCCAAGTGTCGGCAGACGCGCCGACTTCTGGCTTCGTTAAGCTGTAAGTTGTTGTCGTTGTGTCTGCCATGCGAGGCTCCTTTAACTTTGCCCCATTATATAGAGGTTATCGTATTTAGTCTATTCGTCACTGTGTCGTCCACGTCTCGCTCGTGTCGTCGACCTCCGTCCACAGCTCGCTGACGTCTGCGGCATCCGTCCACGATTCAGACACATCGTCTGCATCTATCCACGTTTTATCAACATCACTAGCTAGAGTCCATGTTTCATCAATTGGCGTGAACCGCGTCCACTTGCGAGACAATGCGCCAAACGTAGTCGACGTGGCTAATGATATCACAACATTGTTATATGTAACATTAGCACCCGCTAAAAACTCAGCCTGCACGTCGCTGAGAACGCCAATGTTTGTGCGCGTGACACCTGCGCCTGCAAGCGTCGTCGCATCTGCCTCTGACAGAACGCCGACCTGACGCTTGCGCGTAACGCCGATGAGCGTCGTCGCGTCCGCCTCCGAGAGTATGCCGCTGTCCCTCGTGACGTTGGCTCCGATGCGGACGTCTGAGTTTTGCCCGTAGTCCGCGTATCCCGCCTCCCAGTAATCCGCGAGGACGTAGCGCGACTGTGAGATCGCGGCAGGATTGCGCACGCGCACAGAGGCAATCAGCGTAGTGCTTGCGCCATCCGCGCGTATCGAGCCTTGCCGCACGCGCGTAACGCCTGTCACAGTTGCCGTCACTGGCTCCTGAACAAGTGCGCCAGCGACGACGCGGTTTCCGCCGAATAGTGATGATGAGGTGCCGTCTGCGCGTAAGCCCGTTTCCTTTACGCGAGATGACGCAATCAGCGTTGTACTTGTGCCGTCAGATTGCGCCGCGGCAAACTTGGCATCGCCTACCGCATACCCTTCCAGCCAGTAGGCTTCGCCGCCTGCTGCGCTTGGCTCTGGCTGGACGTAGTATGCGGTCATGCTTTAGCTTTCTTCTGGTAGCTCTTTCTTGAGCATATCCATGAATGCGTTGCGGCCTACGCGCAACTGATCCAAGTTGAACTCTGCGCTGCCGATTTTCTGATCTAAGCTATTAATGTGGTTAATGCACATTTTTGCCTGATCCGACAGTTGATCTTCCGTATATTCTACATCGTCAATCGTAATGACCTTTTTTTCTTCAGTCATTTGATTTCCTTTCTGTGTGTTATTCAGCCGCCCACGGTACTCCCGCTGCGCTGGTTGGGGTTTTGTCAGCTTCAATCTTAGCAGCAATCGCCGCCTCGACATCCGCTTGGTTTGCTTCGGCTTGCGCCCATGCAATGCAGTTGGCTTCTGTTACGCTATCGTAAGCAATGAAACCATCCGCATCCGCATCTGGTGTGTGGCTAGTTGTGCCATAGCTAGACGCAGAGTAATCACCGTCTACGCCATCGCAACGCCAGTGGATTACAGTAATGCCACCGTCTGC
>Ga0255781_10001118_pt1 | contig 22109 bp, 32 predicted proteins | sample 101ome_21_FD_179979 | JGI IMG/M metagenome (GOLD analysis project Ga0255781, IMG submission 179979) | Coastal salt marsh microbial communities from the Groves Creek Marsh, Skidaway Island, Georgia - 101413BT metaG (version 2) | ecosystem: Environmental > Aquatic > Marine > Intertidal zone >... | reverse complement strand
TTCAGGTGGCGAGCTAAGGATAAATTTTGATCATCCTTCGGCTACGAGTCCGTCTTTTATTCAAGGAGATGACAGGTTAAATCTTGCCCCTAACGGCACTGTCGCAATGACTTTAGAAAACAACGGCGACATCAGCTTCTACGAAGACACGGGTACGACTGCGAAGCTCTTCTGGGATGCTTCGGCAGAGTCGCTGGGGATTGGAACGAGTCCTTCTGCTCCGCTTCATGTTGGGAAGTCAGGTGCCGCAGCAGAGCTTTGGCTGCAACGCACAGATGGCTATAACCCTGTTAAGTTATTCGGCTCAACACTTGGCGACGGTCAAGGTTTTAAAATTAATGTTAATTCAAATGATGCGTTTGCTATCACCTCAGCAGGCGATGTCACTATTGGTACATCAAGCAAAGCCAGCTCAACAACTTTAAAAGTTGAAAATACTGCGGGTTATGCAGCCACTTTGGAATTAAATCAGTCTGGAACAGGTGCAGGATCTATTGCAGTTCCTGCTTCTGAAAACGCATTACAGTTTAATTATTTCAATGGTAGTGTTTTAACAGAAGCCATGCGTATCGACTCCAGCGGTAACTTGCTGGTGGGGAAGGCTGATACTAGTGTTGGTAGTAATGGTCAAATTATAAAACCTAATGGAGAAACATTCCATACAATAGCATCTGCAAATAACACACTTCATGTTTATAGCTCTACTGCTAATGCTTATAGATTTTATGTTAGTCATGCAGGTCAAATTAATGCTACATCAACATCTATTACAGCTATATCAGATGAAAGATTAAAAGAAAATATTGTAGATTTAGAAACTGGTTTATCTGAAGTAATGGCATTACAACCAAGAAGATTTGATTGGAAAAATGGTGATGGAGAAAATGTTGCAGGTTTTATAGCACAAGAAGTAGAGACAGTTTTACCTGATTTAATTGGAGATTATAAACACGAAGAATTAGAAGATGCTAAAGCTGTAAGAATGGGAGACATGATTCCAACATTAGTAAAAGCTATACAAGAACAACAAGACCTAATTGAATCACTAACTGCACGTATCGCACAACTAGAAGGAGCTAACTAATGGCAACAACATGGACAATCTCAACCCTCGAACGCGAGCTATCTGACGGTGGTGTCATCGTGGCGCACTGGAGAGCAACCGATTCTGAAACCGTAGGCGAAGGCGATGACGCTGTGACGTATAGCGCAACGAACTACGGCACTTGCGGTTTTACTTATGACGCATCAAGCCCTGACTTCACGCCCTATGACGATCTCACGGAGTCTCAGGTATTAGGATGGTGTTGGGCAAACGGCGTTGACCAAGCCGCTATCGAGGCATCGCTTGCAGCCAAGATTGAAGCCGACAAGAACCCAACGCAGGCTAATGGAGTGCCTTGGTAATGATCGACCTCTGGACAATCGTAAACATCTTCACCGCTGTCGTTACGCTGGCTTCTGCGATTGCAGCAGTCACGCCTACGACTAAGGATGACGAGTTCATCGCTAAGTACCTCAAGCCAGTCATTGACGCGCTTGCGTTAAACGTAGGACACGCTAAGAAATGACTAAGGAAGAGCGCAATCTCGCTGTCCAAGCCCTAGAGCAAATCGCCAAGCATGAAAAAGAGTGTGGCGAAAGGTGGGCAGAGGCAATAGTAGAAATGCGCGAATTGCGCAAAGTAACCGACTCGCACGCAGCGCGTTGGGAAAAACTAGCATGGCTAGTGGTGGCAACAGTGATCACAACAGGAGCGAGCGCTTGGACACTCATGTTGAGATGACATATGGCAATAGCAGAGGTAGTGGCTGTCTTGTCGGCAGTCAATTCACTTGCGAGCGCGGTGTCCGAATCGGCTGGGCACGCCTCATCGCTCTCTACAATCGTTGGTCGCCTGTGCAACACGCAGGAAAAAATTCACGAAGTCGAGAAGAAGCACGCTGGCAAGTTGGATCAGAAGAGCGCACTGGATATTGCTTTGTCGAAAAAGCGAGCTGCCACGATTCAACAGCAACTAGCCGATCATTTGAGGATGGCGGGCTTGCACGATGTTTTGAACGACATGAATCAAATCATGGAAGAGCAACGAGCGGCGCAAGCAAAAGAAATGGTGCGACTGAAGCGCGCGCAGAAAGAACGAGAAGAACTAATCAAGTTTGTCGGCCAGATGCTTGGCATCGGCGCGACAGTGTTGACGTTAGCAATGGGAACACTATTCCTCATCATTAACGTCTTCTAACGACCCGTGCCGTCCTGGCACCGACCTTGGCGCACCCGCGCCCGATCAACGACATATTTAATTTAGCTGCTAAGGAGCGAGCGATGGATAACGTTGTGATTGATGGTAATGAAATACAAATCGAAGACCTGAGCGACGAAGGCAAGGCGCAGGTCGGAAGGATCATGGAGCTGAGAAACGAATTAGGTCGGTTGGACATGCAGAGACAGGAACTGCATGTGGTGATCAACGCCTATGCGAACAGTATTAAACAATCGGTTGCGGAACAGGAAGAAGAGCCGCAGATCGAACTGGTGAATTAATGGCGATACTCGGCGAGCTCATACCAGCAGCAACTTCGCTGCTTGATAAGTTCATTCCCGATGCGAACGAAAAGCAGCGCATCGCGTTTGAGTTATCAACGCTCGCCGAACGCCACGCGCAAGAGCAAGCGCTCGCGCAGATAGGGCTCAACAAGCAAGAGGCGCAAGGCAACTGGTTTCAATCGTCCTGGCGCCCAGCGATCGGCCATGTTTGTTGGATCGGGCTTGCTTACAACGTGATTGCGCAGCCGCTGCTCAGCGTGTGGTTCGAGATGCCGCCAGTGAACAGCGATCTGCTTTACCCGGTGATGCTTGGGATGCTCGGTATGTCAGGCATTCGCGGAGTCGAAAAGATTAAGGGAGTGGCGAAGTGAAGTACTTCCATTCGGACGAGTTCAGGTGCCAGCACTGCGGCAAGCTGGGCATCAAGTCTTCGTTCACCGAGAAACTCGATGACATCCGCGAGGAGTGCGGCTTCCCGTTTTTGATTAGCAGCGGTTATCGATGCCCGGAACACCCCATCGAGGCGCGCAAAGAAAAGCCTGGCTCGCACGCCGCCGGCTACGCGGCAGACATTGCGGTGACCGGCGAGCAAGCGCTACGCGTGATCGAGGTCGCGCTGCGTCATGGAATAAAACGAATCGGCGTCAACCAGAAAGGGGGTGGTCGATTCATTCATCTGGATACGGACCCAGACCGGCCGTCTCCCGCGATTTGGAGCTACTAGCTTATGGCTTTGATTGCACTCGACATCCCGCCAGGCGTCGTTAAGAACGGCACCAATCTGCAGCAAGCGAATTCTTGGAACGACGCGAATCTCGTTCGCTGGTACGAGGGCAGCATGCAGCCCGTAGGCGGCTGGAGAACGCGCACAAGCAGCGCGATGACAGGGGTATGCCGTGCGTTGATCACGTATCGAGACAACGCTGGTAACCGCCGCACGGCCGCAGGGACGCACAGCAAGCTGTACGTCATTGATGAGTCGAACACTGTGCATGACATCACGCCTGTCGGCTTTACTGCCGGCGCGGCTGACGCCGTGCAAAACCTCGGCTGGGGATCGCTGACTTGGAATGCTAACGAGTGGGGCACGCCGCGCCCAGACACCGGGCCATACACGCCGGCAACTACCTGGTCGCTCGACACCTGGGGCCAATACCTGGTCGGCTGCTCAACGTCCGACGGCAAGATCTACGAATGGCAGAACAACACATCGACCGCAGCCGCTGTCATTACAAACGCGCCAACTAGTAACACGGCGATCATCAGCACCGACGAGCGATTCATATTTGCGCTTGGCGCTGGCGGCGAAGGCAACCGGGTTGAGTGGTGCGATCAGGAAGACAATACAACCTGGACGGCCGCAGCGACTAACCAGGCGGGCGGCTTCACGCTTGCAACGGGCGGCAACATTATCACCGCCGAATCAATGCGCGGAGAAACGCTCATCTTGACCAACGTGGACGCGCACGTCGCGCGTTACACTGGCCCGCCCTTTGTCTTTTCTTTTCAGCGTGTCGGAACGGGCTGCGGCGTAGCCTCAGCGAACGCTGTGGTGCGCGCTGACACGTTTGCAGCCTGGATGGGTACTAACTCATTCCACATTTATGACGGCGGCGTGAGGGCTCTGCCGAGCGCTGTGGGCGACTTTGTCTTTAACGACATCAACGACGCGCAACGCTCGAAAGTGTACGGCGTATTGAACAGCAAATTTAGCGAGTGCTGGTGGTTTTACCCATCGAGCGACTCGACCGAATGTAATCGCTACGTCGCTTGGAACTACCGCGAAAACTACTGGACCATCGGCGAGCTCGCGCGCACAGCCGCCGCCGACGTTGGCGAGTTTATCTACCCGAATTACGTCAGCGCGGATGGTTACCTCTACGAGCATGAAGTCGGTTTCTCTTACGACGATGCGACCGTGTTCGTTGAGAGCGGGCCTGTGCTGCTCGGACAGGGCGATCGATTGATGGTTGCCCGCACGTTGATCCCCGATGAAAAAACGCAGGGCGACGTTAAGGCGACGTTTAAGACGCGAAACTATCCGAACGCGAGTGAATCAAGCCACGGCCCGTACACGATGGCGAACCCAACGAGCGTGCGGTTCCAGGGTAGGGAAGTGGCCATGCGGATCGTCGGTAACGTTGCAACGGATTGGCGGGTCGGGACGATGAAACTCGATGTTGTGCCAGGGAGCGCTCGATGATCTTGCCAAACGCGACAGAAAAGTACGACGCCAAGCAGATCAATCAGATGAATCTATTGATCGAGCAGGCCGACCAACTCAATCACAAGCGCAATCAAGATGTAGAGGTGGGCGACGCGCGCTTGATTCTGAAATCGCCCAACGGCACGCGCTACTCGATCACGGTCGATAACAGCGGCAATTTAGGAGCGACGGCGATATGACGATGAATGTAGATGACGCGATGAGCGCAAAGACAAGCCTGGAGGCAATGATGCCTTACAGGATTTTGCTGCAGTCAGCGCTAGACCTTAGCGGCGGCACGCACACGTTCGAGGACGTGGTCGAAGCAGTCGATGAAGGGCTGATGCAGTTCTGGCCGGCGAGCGAAAGCTGCCTAGTCACGCAGCTTATCGTCTATCCGCAGGTGCGAGCCATTCACATATTCCTGGCGGCGGGCAACCTAGAGCAGATCAAAGATTTTGATGAGTCACTCGATGACTTTGCCAGACAGCTCGACGCCGACTTCATCACGCTCAGCGGCCGAAAAGGCTGGCAGCGAACATTAAAAGACATCGGCTACCAAACGAGCCACGTCACCATGTACAAGGAGGTTCCTCATGTCGATGGGTAAAGGACCAGGCGGAGGCGGATTCAGTATTCCGACCTTCACGCCGCAAACGCCCTACGCGCCGACGATGCCGTTTCAGCCGTTCGAGCCACCTCGGCAGCAGAGCTTTGGCAGCTACGATCCTATGATGGATATGTACGGCTCAACGACTCGCGTCATGCAGCCGATGCCAAACTACTTCTCGCAGTTCTCGGTGCCCGGCGGCTATCAGAGTCAAGCGCCAGCGCCTGCTCCGCCGCCCGCGCCATTGCCGCCCATACCTACGCCGCAGCCGCAGCCGAATCCGTACATCCCGGCGCCGTTCAATCCGTTTCCGCTTAACTTAGATTTTGGTTACTACAACGGCATGCCGATCACGGACGAGACGTACAACTCAGAGCCGCCTCCGCAGCAACAGCCGACCAACTTCCAGATCGACCTAGCGCCGCCGCCACCTAATTTTTATGGCGGGATCAATCCGGGTGGCATGTATACGCAACAATCTGAGGCGGACCCGCTCAGCGAAATGAATCTTGAGGTTGGTGTGCCTGGAACTGCAGCCCATAGAGTATATGGACAGTCTCAATCTAATCCTGCAGCAGAAATCGGTAATCTGTTCGGAAACATCAGACCATCGATCACATCAGCAGAGACTGGCGTCCCGGCAAGCGACTTTGTGAATCCTGGCAGACCAGAGTCAACGCTCAACCTATCGCAACCCGGCAGGGGTACGTCTGGATTACCGCAAACAAGGAACGAGCTGCGCATGCCGATCCTCGATGCAGTAACGGTCGGCAGGAAAGATCCTGCACCAGCAGCAGTGCCGACTCCCGTTGCACCGCCTCCAGAAGTTTTGCCGGCGCCTAACCCTGGCTTTGGCGGATACGTGAACAACGTGCGCATCTCTCCCTTTATGGGCGGTTTTAATTTTGGAGGGCTTTTCTAATGAGCTTCGGAAAAAGCAATCAATCATCGTCGCAGGAGATGGACCCCCAAATCCGGGGCGCGCTGCTCGACGTTTTTAACAGAGGCAGACAGCTTTCTTACACGCCGTACAACCCGTACCAGTTTGCAACGGTGGCGCCTATGTCGCCGTTTCAGCAGCAGGGCATGCAGGCCACGGTCGATGCCGCTAACGCGGGCGTAGGGCGTCGCGAGATGCAAGAGGCGATAAACGCAGCGCGCGGCGTTGCGCAGTATCGGCCCGGCAATCTGCGCGGCATGGATGTTACGGCGCAAGGACCAATCGATGCTGTCGATGCTGATAAGGCCACAGGGATGCAGAGAGCGTCGGCCGGTCGGCTAGGCACCAGGTTTACGCCAGGCACGGCATCGGTCGGTAGCGTTGATACATCGATCAATGCGGGCGACGTTTCGGCGTCTCCGATCAGCGCTGCTTATGGCGTTGACCCGGCCCGCATCAATCAGGCGCAAGCACTCGATCGATTCAAAGGATCGATTTCTGGCGGCGCGGGCGACCGAATTACTGGGCCAATCACGGCTCCCACTGCGGGGACAATCACAGCCCCGACTATTCAGGCTGGCGATACCGTAACTGAAGACACAGTCACCGCCGGCAGTTTTGCTGATACAAATATCGACCCCTATATGTCTCAGTATCAGACAGGCGTGATCGATGCGGCCCTCGGAGACATCGAGAGGCAGCGTAAGATCCAGCAAAATCAAAACAAGGCAGCAGCCGTTGCCGGCGGCGCCTTCGGCGGCGACCGACAGGCCATCCTCGAAGCTGAGACAAATCGCGCAGCGCTTGAGCAATCAGCGCGCACGGCAGCGCAACTTAGGCAATCAGGCTTTGAGTCGGCAGCACGGCTTGCCGAGGCAGACCTTGCAAGGCAGACCGACGCCGCTCGCGCTAACCAACAAGCAGCGCTACAGGCTGACCTCGCCAACCAGGCGACGGGATTGGACGCAAGCAAGGCCGGCGGGCAGCTCGGCCTGCAGGCACAAACAACCTCAGCGCAACTCGGCCTGCAAGGCGCGCTAGCAGCGCAGGACGCCGATCTGCGCAGACGGCTTGCCAATCAGCAGGTGAGCGTTGGCGACGCTGAGCGGGCCATGCAAGCGAGCTCAACGATGGCCGCCAACCAATTGCAAAATCGACAGCAAGAACTGCAGCGCAGGATGAGCAACGTCGCGCAGGCAAACGAAATGAACCGCGCGAACCTCAACGCCCGCATGCAACAGCAGCAACTCAGGCAGGGTGCTTTGACGGCCAATCAAGATGCAGCGCTGAGAGCGCAGCTTGCCAACCAGCAAACCGCGCTCGCAGAGGGACAGGCCGCCAACCAGGGCAGGCTGCAGTCGCAGGCGCTTGGCGCGCAGGCAAGCAGAGCCAACCAGGACGCTCGCTTCCAGGCTCAGCAACTCGGTGCCCAGCAGGCCCGTGCTAACCAGCAGGCGGCTTTGCAAGCGTCGCTCGCTAACCAGCAGAACCAGCGCCTGTACGGCTTCCAAAATCAAGACGCGGCACTACAGGCGCAGCTTGCAAACCAGCGCACGGCGCTCGACCAAGCAAGGCTCGATCAAGCGCGACGCATCCAGAACCAAGACGCCAGCTTTCAGCGACAGCTCGCTCAGCAAAATTTAGGGCTTCAGGGAGCCGCGCAGCGGCTCGCTGGTGCGCAGCAGCTTGCTGGGCTTGGCCAGGATATGCGCGGGCTAGCGTTTGCAGACGCGGCAGCTCTGCAAGGAGTAGGAGATACGCAGCGGCAGTTCGCGCAGCAACTGCTCGACGATCAATACCGTCGATTCCAAGAGGCTCAGAACTATCCATTCAGGATGTTCGATGTCTTGAGAAGCGGCGCAGGCATGCTGCCTAATCCGACCATGACAAGTCAGTCTGGAAGATCAACGAATATCGGAATCTAAGTAATGTTTAGTTTAGCGAACATAATCAAGCGCCGACTGGCAACGAAGATCGGCGACAAGATGGAAGACATCACTGCCGGCAAAAACTTGCTCGATGATCCCTCGCAGATCGGCGGCATGATCAAAGACAGCATCATGAATCGACCGACCATCGCTGCAGCCACTATGAGCGATGAAGAGTACGAAGAGTATCTGCGCAACCAAATGATGGGAGCGGGTCAGCAGCCATACATGGCGCCGATGCCTGCGCTCGACATGCCGCCCGTGGGCTTTGCGCCGACTGGGGGCTTTGTTGGCCAGACGCCTAACTACCTCAACTTCGCGCAGCAAAGTTTGGGAGGTCCGTACTGATGTCTGAACAAAACATTTACAACATGAGCCAGCAAGAACTGCTTGAGATGCTGACACCCGCGCCGCCAGAGGATAAGGGTTTCCTGGGTAACTTGATGACGAGGCGTATTCTTAACCCTCTTCAAGAGCGCCTCGGCATGCGTGAGTCATTGCAAGATCAAATGCGTCGCGAGCAGATTGGTGCTTCGCGCTTTGATGCTTTTAAAGATATGCAAGAAATGCAACGTGATTATCAACTTCGGCAGCAATTGATAGCCGACGGTGTTGATGCTGTAACCGCTAATAGTCTGCCGATCGATAAAGTGGCAGAAGCGTTGATAGCGCGGCAACAAGAAACATCTACAAACGTCTACGGAGATCTTGTTTCCAACAATCCGCTGAGTGGCGCGCAACAGATCCTAGCTCAAGCGCCTAGCTCGGTGCGCGAATACTCGTTCTCTCGATCGCAAACGCAGCCACCGATGCGAGCTCAGTCTTACGATGAGTTTATGGCAAAAAGAAACGAGGGGACGCAAACGCAGCCCTCTGCAGTGAGGACTTTTGAGTACCTGCAAGCGCTCAACCCAGAGATTGCAAATTACACCCCTGAACAGAAACAAGATCTTTTGTTCAAAATAATTCGACAAGATCCAGATACTGCAGCCGACATAGCGAATGCTCAACGCGTGGCAAGGGATGGTGGGGTCGATCTTACTCCAGCAGAAAGAGAAGTAGACTTGGCCTTCGGTAAGGATTTCGCTGCATATAACGCACTAGGTGGCGCTGCAACAGGAAGAAAAAACAGAACCGAATTGACTGAAATTATTGGGATTCTGACCTTGCCAGCTAATCAGGGGAAAATTACTGGACGTGCGGTTTCTGTGCTCCCTGATGTAACTAAGCCCGCGCAGACGCTCGATATTCAGAACAGAGTAGAAAGAATTATTACTGAGGACTTGCGCGCAACTTTGGGAGCGCAATTTACCGAGAACGAAGCAAAAGCCTTCATATCGCGCAGTTTTAATCTGGCGCTGCCAGAGTCGGTCAACGCTGCAAGATTGAGACGATTGCGGGCTGCCATGTCTGAAACGCACGCGGCTAAGAAAGCAGCGGGCGACTACTACATGAAAAACGGAACTGTGTCTGGGTTCGATAACTTTAAAGACATATCGAGCTACGAAGCAGCAATGTATGAGCCTGGTGACTACGAGCATTTCACTAATGAAGAAATACAAGCAATGATCACAGAAGGTCAAACAAACCCTAATATGAGTAGAGCTGAGTTTGACGTGCTGCTAAAGGTTGCGGAAGAGAGAAGGTTGTAAGGAGTCGATATGAGCGAATTTATAGAAAGGGCTCGCGCCAGCCGAGACGAGTTCGATGCGCAAAACAGCGTTAGAACCCCGCAATCTCATCCTATGTCATACGGGCAGGTGTTTATGAGCGCTCTGCAAAACACGCCTAAGAGCGCGGCTCAGTTTGTCGATGACACTTTGGCCCCCTTTCTTGAGCCTGGAGAGACCGCAAGCACTCTTGTCTCGTTAGGGAAAGGCTTGATTCAACTAGCAGTGCCAGGCGAGCAGGCCGATGAAAAAACAGCCAAAGCCGTCGGAGAATTTTACGCAAACAGATACGGCAGCATGGAGAAATTCAAGCGCGCGTTTGCGGATGACCCTGTCGGCATTTTGGGCGATGTTTCTGTACTCCTCACGGGCGGCGGGGCTGCGGCGGCGCGCGCACCGGGCACGGTAGGAAAGGTCGGTAACATGGTTAGGGATGCCGGACAAACTATCGATCCGCTTAATCTAGGCATACAAGGAGCGGCAGCGACAGGGCGTGTTGCGGGCGAAGCGGCACAGTCTGCTTTAGGTATGACAACTGGAGCCGGCAAAGAATCAATATCGGAGGCTTTCTTAGCAGGCCGAGCGGGCGGAGAAAGACAGCAGCGATTCACTGATTCGATGCGAGGCGTCGAGGAGCCTGGCGCTATTGTAGAGGATGCGCTCAGCGCGGTTCGCAACATGCGCAATGAGCGAGGCGCAAACTTTAGGGCAGGTAAAGAGGCGCTGCAGCTAGAAAAAATCCCTGTCGATATGGATAAGGTTGCCTCAAGGTTCACAACGCTTGCTGATTCTTTCATTTACGAAGGCATTTCTGAACTGTCGCCGAGAGGGCAAATGAAGCTGGCGGAGCTTCAAAAAATTATAAGCAATTGGCAGAAGAGCCCAGGGCTGCATACCGCAAAAGGACTCGATATCCTGAAACGCCGTATCGACAACGCTTATCCAACTGGCATCAATCCTGGCGACGAGGCGATGGTCGCGAAAAGAACGCGCGATATCGTCATGGATGAAATTAGAGAACAAGCACCAAACTACACGAAAGTTATGAAGCCATATGAAGAGGCTTTGCGACTTGAAAGAGAAATACAAAAAGCACTGTCACTGAACAAGCAAGCTGCGGCTGATACAGCGCTACGCAAATTGCAAAGCGTAATGCGCAATAACGTCAACGCTAATTTCGGTGAACGCCTTAACCTAGTTAACAAGCTAGAGTCTGCAGGTGACTATTACTTGCTGCCTCGACTCGCAGGGCAGGCGTTAAACTCATTTACGCCTCGTGGCTTGCAAGGGCTCGGAGCGACTGGTGTCGGCGTTGGTGGTGTCGCGAATCCACCCATGCTTGCTGCGTTGCCGGCTATGTCTCCGCGTTTAATGGGAGAGGCTGCTATGGCGGCTGGTGCAGGGATGCGTAGAATTGACCCGCTATTAGAGCAGGTAAGATCGCCGATGAACTATGCACAAAGAGCGCTCATGCCGTACGCCTCTCAGATACAGGCTGGCGCAATGGGATCTAGGCTTGCTGGTCAAACTGCGAGGGCAGGTGAGGAGGATGAGCTCACACCAATACAGCGCATGATGTTGATGCAGTAACTACGCCAAAATTACGCCAAATAATCGACGAGCCCAGTAAAAATGGGCTCTTTCGATTCCGGCCCTGGGCACCATTAGTTCTCTCACATATTCCCCCTAAACCCCATAAAAGCCCATAAAACAAGGGTTTGCGGGGCTTCTATTCTCCGGCATTTTCGCTTATAACCACATTTCCCCATATTTCTACGGCATTAATTACGCCAAATTACGCCAAGAATTACGCCAGGAGTGAGCATGAAAGGGACGTATACGAAGCGAGGCAACCGCGTACGCGCGGAGGTCATGGTCGCCGGCCAACGAAAATCTAAAACATTCGACACTAAGCGACTAGCGCAAGCCTGGGTCGCGGAGATGGTGACAAAGGACACTGGCGTCGCGCTTTTGAACAGTACGCTTGCCGATCTTAGTGCGCGCTACGAGCGCGAGGTGAGCGAAGCAAAAAAGGGCGCCAGGTGGGAGATGATTCGCTTGGAGATGTACGAGCGTGAATATCCCAAGCTATTCGCTCGCAAACTTTCTAGCATTCAACGTGAGGACATCGAGCAACTAATCGATGACCGGCTAAAGCAGGTGAAGCCGAGCACAGTGAATCGTGACCTCAACCTTATCGCTAACTTATTCACGCAGGCACGCCGCTGGCGCATGATGACTCACAACCCGATGGCAGACATCAAGCGACCGAAAGATCCGCCGCCGCGCGACAGACGCATCTCGCAGGACGAGATCGATCGACTGCTTGTTGCGCTTGATCACGTTGACGGCGCGCAGCCCAGAACACAAAGACAGAAAGTCGCGACAGCATTTTTGATTGCGCTTGAGACGGCGATGCGCCAGGGCGAGATCTGCAAGGTGACGTGGGATGACGTGCATCTCGATGAGCGGTACGTGTTTCTGCCGCACACCATTACGAAGACTGGCGTACAGCGCAACGTGCCTCTGTCGAAAGAGGCAGTGCGTTTGATCGGCACGCTGCCGAAAGAGAAAGAAGAAATGCTCGGCGTGTCAGCCGGCGTGGTCAGCACAATGTTTAGGAGGGCTGTCGCAGACTCGGCGATCGATAACTTGACGTTTCATGATAGCCGGCATGAGGCAACGACTAGGCTTGCTCAGAAACTGCCCGTGCTGGATCTCGCACGTGTGACCGGGCATCGAGACATCAAGCAGCTCATGACCTACTATAACAAAGATGCGCGCGAACTCGCAGACTTGCTCTAGCCTTTGGCCCAGCGCACCACTTCCGATTTTAGCCACACGAACCCGGTGCCACGCGGCTTGGGAAAGCTGTCTAGTTTGCTGACCGTGTCGCGGAAGTAACGACGATTGAAGTGCAGGTACTCCGCACACTCGTCAGCATCCCATAGCACCTCATCTTCTCTCGGCGCCTTCGCCATGACGTGCGCGATCTTTTCTGCGAGCAGATCGTAGTCAATCTCTAGCTCCACAGGATCACTCCCGTAGCGAGCACGCAGAACGCTAAGAACAGCAAGTGCAGCGGAAAGGGTTCTGGGTTATCGCCCCAGCGGCGGCGTCTCATAAATCGCATGTGCCGTCCTCACAGGTTGCTTTCGCCAGGTGCGCGCTCAGCTTTGGATCCTCAACTTCTTCACTGAGTACAACGTCGCGCTCATCACTAAATGGTTTGAACTGATGCTCCGTACGAAACTGTTCTTCCTCCGACACGGGCTCAGCTTCGAGCTCCATCTGAATCGCTATCTCAGCGTAGTGAATAATCTTGCGCAGGTCTTCGACATTTGGCCGAGTGATGCCATGTCTCTTAATCGTCTTGTATCGGCAGGCGTACTTGATGATGTTGCTCGCGATCGGCGACAGGCCGTTCTTCTCGCAGAACACGATCGGCTGTATCGCGAACGACTTGTAATGCGCTCCCCCAACTTGTCTGTCCAATGCACTCATCTGCTTGCTCCTCTATTGTGTAATCGGTTCGCCAGGCTTTGCCCAACCACGCTTGCGCGCCACGCGCCTGGAACATCTCAACGTCAGTGATCTTGTGCTTCACGCGACAAGATCGGCACACGCCGGTTGTGCGGCGAACGATCTGCCCGCACAAACAGCGTTGGTAATACAGCTTGTTGAATTCATCAGTACTCACCCAAGCTGTCCTTAAAGTGTTCGCATTCATTTCTCTTTACCGTAAATTCGACCGGCGGCACGCTTTGATAAACGGCGCACCAGTCGATGATCATCTCGTCGCAGTAATAGCAGGACGGGTAATCGTGCATGCGCTTAATGGGGATCTCGTTGCGCGTGCCTTCCTTCTTCTTGGTACGCTTTTGCAAGTAGCACCCCCAGCATGTCCTGGTTGAGTTTTAGTCGCTCACTGATTTCGCGCATCAGATCGATAATCTCTTCGACATCCTGCTCTTCTAGCTCGATCACCATCTTTCTCACCCCACAATCTCCGCATCGAATTCTTTTTTCAGCGTGTCCACGATGGGATCGCCAAGCACGCTAACGTCGATCACCTTGGCCATCTCTTTCGACGTGAAGCCGCCTTCGCCATTCACAAACTCGGCGCCGGTCGATTTGTTTCGATAGCGCACAGCGTCATCATCGCCATCGATACAGTCGGCCCAGTTAGTAAGCAGCGCAGGAATGAACAGGTGCTGATCGCAGCCGAGCCGCTGGTCTTCTTGATTGAGATCTTTGCCGTGCTTGCTGCATGACCATCGAGCATCGCCGTCCGTCTCTGGCGTCGAGAAGCAGCACGTTCGACAACTTGCCTGCGGCACTTGGTTGCCGTGGCACACGTTGCTCTGGTCGCACCACTTGCACTTATAAAACGCAGGATCGTGACTGATACCCTCGGGCGGTAGATCGCTCGTAATGATTCGCTCTGCTTTTGCGAGCAACCCCTCGGCGGTCTGCTTGTCGTACTTCACGCGCTCGAAATATAGCTCATCGTCATTCTTGTTGACGGCTTGATACAGCGCGCGGTCGATGCTCATTAAGTGCATATACACCTGCATTTGCGCGTAGTGCTCGGGCTTAGATTCCTGCACACCCTTCGATCGCACGTTCTTAAACGACTTGTCGTTGTGCGTCTTTTGCTCGCTAACGTGCGGCGCTTTCGGGGCTTCGACCAACCCTTGAACCACGCCATCGAGCGAGCCGCCAAAGTGACCGCCGACAGCCTCAACACGCCATTGCTGATTAGTGTCGGGGTCAACGTCCCACACGCTCAGGCCAGCCTGACGCAGCAAAAAATTGAACACTTCTTCCTCGCGGGCACCTCGGTTGAAGAGGCGTAAGAGGCGTGCGCTGTGCTTCACCTGCACAGCCCATCGAAAAATAAACCACAGCTTTTTCGGGCACTCATCACCGATCAGGCTTGCCCCAAGGTGAGCGCGGCCACCGCCATTGGTGGCCTGCGCTTCCTCGGTCGCTCGCTCAACAAGCTTGAGGGTAGTGTGCTGCTCCTCTGGCAGGGCAACCATGCGCCTACTCCCAGGGCTTTTTGCCGGGGGCTGGCGCAGCAGGAGCGGCGGCAGCGGGAGTCGCGACAGCAGTAGGGGCTGCGGGCGCTGCGGCGGGCGCGGAGCGGCCGGCCGGGGCGTAGGCTTTAATCTCGTTCGAGTCTTCGTAGCCGTTGTCGCCTTTGCGGATCGTCACGGTGACGATGACTTCTTTGTAGTGCAGCTCTTCGGTGTCGCTGATCTTGTCCACGCCAACTGCGCGACAGATCGACGCGAGGTCTTGCTGCGCGATCGACACGGCCGTCGGGTTCGGGTTAATCAGGTTCAAGCGGTCCCAAATCTTTCGATCGGCATGTGGGCCATCGATGATCTCCCACACCAACTGCAGGTACTGGCCAGTGCCAGCGCGCGTTGGCTTCATCTCGCTTTCGGTGATCATTGCTTTGTAGTCACCCGCAGGGATTGGGGCGTACTTGTTCGTTGCGGGCGCCGCCTCGGGCGCGCTACTTACGTCAAATGCAAAACTCGTCATTTCGTTTCTCCGTTGATTGCTGTCGCTATTGCGTCTTGGAATGCCGACCAGGAAAGGTCGATCTCGTCGGGTAGCCCGTAGCGATTTTTTGCTACGAAGCCAGGCTTCTCGTTCGCGCAGAGCACACGTTCGCCAGTGCTAACCCCGCGCACGCGAGTTTGTCCAAAGCCCTTATCTTCTTTTTTCGTTACCACAACGTGCTTGGCGAACAGCACGGCATCGACACTCTCTTGCACGAGGCCGCTCGCTTTGTTGTGGAGTTTGATTTCGTATCGGTCGTAGGTGTCGCTGTCGGGCGACTCAAACTTACGGATGTGGGTATGGGCAATCATGATGACCGCCATGCCTTTCTTAGCGCGGAGCGCGTTCAGTGCAGCCATGAGCTCGCGCCAGTAATCAAGCGCAAACACATACCCCTTCCCGTAGCCCAGCTTCTCGATCGAGTCGATCCCTTGGGTCTTGCACACCTCTTTCCAGATGATTGGTTCGAGATGATCCAGGCTATCGATTACGAGTGTTTCGTAATCGTGCTCGTGCTCAATGAGAGTCGCGATAGCCTCTAGCGCCTCAGCAAAATCTTTGACCTGCGGGAAGGCGTTGATTTCGAGCGTGCCTTCGCCAGCTTCGGTTTGCAGAAACACGGGGTTCGGCGCTTGCGCGCCGAGCGTCGTTTTACCGACGCCGGCTTGCCCGTACACGACGATGAAGGGTGGCTTGAGACCGCTCGTCTTTTTAATTGCGGAGAGATCAAATGCCATCGTCATTCGCCTCCACCGTCACGTTAGGTTTAGCAGGCGTTGCCGTCAGCGCTTCAGCGAAAATCGCGTAAGTCTCTGGCTCGTTGTTGCGCAGGTACTTGAGACGCGGCTCATCGAGCAGCTCTTTCACCTTCAGCGGCAACAGCGCTTCAGGGATTTTGTTGCGCACCTTTAACAACTTGGTGCCATCGAGTTTGTAATTAGTTTTGTGCTTCAGAACGATCTTCTTGCCAAGCGGCGTGCGCGTGGTTGCGCTGCCGTCCTGCTTTCCGTTCAGAAGGGGGATCAGTGTTTTTTCGATTCGGATCAACTCAGCCTGGTTGCTGGCGATCACTTGCTTCAGCATCAGCCACTGGTCTGCTAAAGCATCAATCGAGGGTTGGTTTGCTACTGTCGCGTGCTGCATCGTCTCGTCTCCGTTTACGTACTGTCAACGAAGACTAAACGATTGATGTTACTTCTGTAAACCTATTTTTTACATCAGCCTCAAGAAACGCGCTTGATGTCTTGCAGCATTGGCCAGGACATATACATGCCTTCTTGCTGTGCGTAGCTTTTCATTAAGGGCTGCATGCGCTCGGGTAAATACATCACAAACACCTGGCGATCCCAACAAACGCAGACCGACATGGTGTATCCCTCGCTGATGAATACGCCATTGCAAGCCAGTGCGTATTGAAAAACCCTATTGGATTCGATGATGCGCTGGACGGCTCGATTAGTGAGGAACCGATCCCAGTTCATTGGTCGATGTGCGAGCTTGTGCAGGTTAGGGCGATCGCCCTGGTTGAGAACAAGAAACTCAGTGCCGTAAATGTTTTGCCCAACGTATGTGGGCTCGCTGATGAAGGTTAAATCGATCGCCTTGCGTATCTGTTGCTCGGCGACCTTAATCTCCATCAGTCGCCGCCTTCTGTTGCTGTCTTGACTTGAGAAATTGATTCTTGACTGCTAGCAACGCCTCAAACTCCTCGTCGCTCAACAACTCTAAATCACTAAATTTTTCCTCTCGGCTTGAGCGAGGCGCGCCCTCGATGAGCACGTCTTCGAGTAGCCAACTGGGCGACACGTTGAACAGTTTTGAGATTGCAGCTACAGCAGATCGACGCGGCAGTCGCGCCAAGTCGCGTGGCGATGAGCTCTCCCATCTTGCGATCGCCGCGTGGCTTGTTGGCTCACCTAATTTGGTCAACTCGCTCGCCATCGCTCGCAGGCTCATGCCGCGCGCTTCGCGTAAGTTTTTTAGCTTTCCACTAAAGGTCTTGCTCATAGTGCATCAGTAATTATCTAAACCATGACTGTAAACCAGAAGTAGACATCTATCAAGAAAACTTAGATCAGTCGGTCTTAATAAAAAACACTAAATTTCAAACTGAATGTTTACACGTTGGTAATCTATGCGTTACATTCACGCCATCAACGCGGAGGCAAGGAATGACACCGAACGATATTTGGAGCGACATCAACATCTCTCACCTCGCGCGTGAGTTACAAATAAGCAGGATGGCAGTCTACAAGTGGCGCAAATCTGAGCGAGGGATTCCAGACAGGCGGCTCGTCGAAATCGAACAGATCACAGGCATTGATCGTTCGCGCCTGCGTCCTGATCTCTACAAGCGATGAGTGAGGCGCTCGTGACCAGAAATGAAATGGCATGGGATCTCTGGCAGCGCGGGCTCACCGTACTACCAGCGCATCCTATACAAAAGCGGCCGCTCGTAAGCTGGGAGCGATACCAGGTCGAAGAGGTCAGCGAAGACCTCATGAACTATTGGACGAGCTCGGCCAAGTTCGCCGAATGCAACTGGGCGCTCGTCACCGGCAAGGAGTACGTGGTAGTCGATGCCGATTCCCTCGATGCCATGATCTGGGTCGATAACAACCTGCCTTGGACGCCGCTCAAGGTAAAGACCAGCAGAGGCAAGCACTACTACTTCCGCGTTAATCCACACTGCCCAGTTAAATCTAGCGCGAACCCAGACTCGAAACTCGACGTGCGCGGGCAGGGCGGCATCGTCATCGCACCGGGGTCAATCCATCAGAGCGGCAAGACCTACGAAATCGAGATGGAGACGGGCATCGATGATCCCTTCGAGGGGATCCCAATTTGGGACTCAACCTTTCAAGACAAAATAGACGCCGAGAACAAGCCAACGAACGTGGTCGCGATACACGGCGCAACCCAGGGCGGCTGGCACGAGCGCATGATCAAAGAGGTCGCCAGCAAGGTGATGCGCGACTACACGGACGAGCAGATACTTGCAGAGGCACCCGCCTGGACAGAGCCTGGCTATACGGTCGAAGAGACCCTTGAAGAATTCCAGGTTGCGATCGATGGGGCTCGAAAGAAATGGGCCGAATCGATAGAGCGCAAACAGGCAAAGAAAGAAGAGGAAGTCGCGATAGCCACAGAGGCGCGGCGCGCAGCGCTGGCGCCGAGGCCGTTTGTGATGGCAGACCCGGCGGCGATCCCGCCTCGGCAGTGGGTTTATGGGCGGCACTACATCCGGCGCTTTCTCAGCGTGACGGTCGCTGCGGGCGGATCGGGCAAGACCGCGCTCACGCTCACAGAAGCAATCGCAATGGCCACGGGTAAAGACATCCTGGGCACAGAAACGCTACCGCGCCGGGTGTGGGTCTGGAACCTTGAGGATCCGCTTGAAGAACTGCAGCGACGCATCGCCGGCATCTGCCAGCACTACAACGTGCGGCAGGAAGATTTTGCGGATCGGCTGTACGTGAACAGCGGTCGCGACAGCAAATTACTCATTGCGGATAGCGAGCGCGGCGAAGCCGCGCTGACGCCCGCGGTCGATGAGATCACGCACTTCATTAATGAGCATGAGATCGACGTGATCATTGTTGATCCTTTCGTTAGCTCGCACAGACTCAACGAAAACGACAACGGCCAGATGGACCTGGTTGTGAAAGCCTGGGGGCAGATCGCCGACAGGGGCAACTGCGCCGTAGAGCTCGTTCACCACGTCAGAAAGGCACAGCCGGGACAGTCGGCCAGCTACGGCGACGCTCGCGGAGCGAGCGCGCTGACGGACGCCGCTAGGCACGTGCGCCGGCTGCAGAGAATGACCGCAGAGGAAGCTAGGCTTGCCGGGATCGACGAGCGAGAGTTCTGGCAGTACTCACGCGAAGCTGACAGCAAAGACAACCTTGCACCGCCAAGTCGCGACAGCTCATGGCGAAAGATGGTGAGTGTAGAAATCCCCAACGGTGACAGCATAGGGGTGATGGAAGCCTGGAGCTGGCCTGATGCCTTTGAGGACGTTTCGTCCGCAGATTTGGCACACGTACAGGGGCTTATACGCGAAGGAGAGTGGCGAGAGGACGTGCGCTCGAAGCAGTGGGTTGGGCTCGCCGTGGCGCAGGTGCTGGGCTGGGATGAGCGCGACGAGAGCGTGAAGAGCAAGATCAAGACGATGCTACAAACGTGGATCGATAACAGAGAGCTGAAGGTAGTGGAGCGACCTGATGCGCAGAGGCACCTGCGCAAATTCGTAGAAGTAGGAGACGCTCCGTCATGGATGATGGACTTTTAAAATGCAAAGTATGTTTTACAGACAAACCCGCGACCGATTTTTACCCTTCTGAAAGGAAGGGCGAGTACAAACGATGCAAGACGTGCCTCCGTACGGCCAGGCAAAAGCGCATCAATGCCGGGCATAAGCCGTATTTGAAACTGCTATTCGGTCAACTGCGCAGCAAGCGCAAGTCGCTTGGCGTCGATTGGGAGATTGAGCTGGAGGACGTATTGAATCTCTGGGATCAGCAAAACGGCAAGTGCGCACTATCAAATCTCAACATGACCCATCACCGAGTCGGTACCTCACAGAAACGCCCTTTCAACGCCTCAATCGATCGAATTAATCACAACGAAGGCTACCTAAAAAACAACGTGCAGCTCGTCTGCGCGCAGGTAAATACCATGCGACACACGCTTAATTTGGACGAGTTTTGGTGGTGGGTGAAGACCATTTCGGAGCACCAAAGTGACTAGTTTTGACTACTTTGCTGCGTCAGTGCGTCAGTCCTGCGTAAGTTCGCCAAAACAACTGACGCACCCAATAAAATCAATGACTTACGGGATTTTGCGTCAGTTGCGTAAGTTTGTTTTTGCGTCAGTTCGTTTTTGCTGTCGATTTATTCAATTAAATCAATGGCTTACGCCATCTGCGTCAGTGCGTCAGTTCCCCTATATATATAAATATATAACTGGCGCACTTACGTGCGCCGAGTTCATTTATATCTATTGTTCGGCGGCGCGGCGGAGCCGCTCGCGAAGCAGAATTTCGCAACTCGTTTTGCGGGGGTTAGGATTTATGCGATCGGCCAGGAGGGCTGAGTGATGCCAACAGTGAGACTAGAAATCGATGACATGGAGCCGGGCATGCGGCTGAGCATCAAACTCGATAACGAGGAGTATGTGTACGAGATCGAGGATGACGGCGAGCCGGACGAGGAGCCCGGCGAAGCCGGGGGCGACGAGCCGGCGAGCCTTGATGCCCGCAGATTTAAATTCGGAGGCAAGAGTGGCTAGTCATCTGGAGGAGCAGTTCGCGGCGCAGCTCGATGCGTACGGAATAACGTACGACCGCGAGCAGATGCTGATACCGGGCCGCAAGTTTAGGTTTGACTTCGTTATCCCGCAGGCCGGTCTTGTGTGCGAAGTCGAGGGCGGCACGTGGTCGGGCGGCAGGCATACGCGCGGCAGCGGCTTTCGCAAGGATTGCGAGAAGTACAACCTTGCGGTCGAGCATGGGTATGCGGTGCTGCGGTACACCTCGGATATGGTGAAAAACGGTCTTGCAGCGGAGCAAGTGAGACGGTATCTGACTAATACGTGCGCTGAGACGCAGCCAGAGGCTCTGTGAGGCGTTTATGAACTGTCCTCGATGCCAAGGTAGGTCAGAAGTAACGCACACTCAGAGGCGTTCTGAGAGCGTCCTACGTAACCGTCGGTGTAAAGTTTGTGAGTACAAATTCGACACGCTCGAATCGTTTCACGTGGAACGAAAAGGTAAACACGTAAAACAGGTCAAAATGACCAAATCGACCGCCTCGAAGCAGGTACAATTGCGCGTCCAGCAGGAGCCGCTGAAGGAGCGTGATTATCCTGACGAGTACTGGGTAGTCGATGACATGGAAGAGGTGCGAGACGTGCTAAGAGATATGGGAGTGGATGACTATGTCGGGTAGACCAAAGATGCGTGAAGCGATGCGTCGGATCGATGACCAGGGAGGCGAGGAGGTGTTCGATGACCTAGCGTCGGGCATGACAACGGTCAACCTGATCAAGAAGCTTGGCGTGAGCTCTCGCGTGTTTTACAAGTGGATGCGCGCAACCAAAGAGCGTGAAGAGAAATACTACGAAGCGAAGCGGAAGTGGGCCGATCATCTTGCTGAGGAGACGCTAGATATTGCTGACGGCGCGATCGATGCACACGATGCACAGGTGCGTAAGCTGCGGATTGAGACTAGGCGTTGGCTCGCTGCGCGTGCGAACCCGGATAACTGGGGTGACCGTCGAGATCCGCTAGTGTCCATCAACGTCCAAGACCAGCATCTCGGCGCCTTGCGAGAGCTCATTGTGCCTGACGATAAGATCGTCTCAGAGCAGTGATACTCGCGCTCTCGCGCACCGGGCCGGGCGGTCCATCGCGCGCGTGGGAATTTAACATAATCTTGCGTTAAATCAGCCAGTTAAGCGCCAAATAACAGCGTTAACACGCCGTTACATAATGGTGCTGTTATAAAACGTAGAAAAAACAATGACATACGTCGCCTAAAACGAGACGGGAGGGGGTATCGAGATCCGAGCTCGCTGCCAGGCGCTCAGACCCCCCCCTTCGCGCCTTGCCGGGGGAGGGGGAGTGGTAGTT
>Ga0255781_10001111_pt1 | contig 22181 bp, 25 predicted proteins | sample 101ome_21_FD_179979 | JGI IMG/M metagenome (GOLD analysis project Ga0255781, IMG submission 179979) | Coastal salt marsh microbial communities from the Groves Creek Marsh, Skidaway Island, Georgia - 101413BT metaG (version 2) | ecosystem: Environmental > Aquatic > Marine > Intertidal zone >... | reverse complement strand
CCAATGCAGCGAAGTTCTGGAAATCCATATCGTTTGCCGGTTTGAAATTTGCCATCCTCGGTCGCATTCCGGGGACAGTGGCCGGGGGTTTTCTGTTGCTGTGGATTGACCAGCGCTCGCTTGCTCTGTGGCTGGGGCTTTCTGTGATTGTTGCTGTCGGTCTCAGCCTGGCGAATATCATGTTGCGACCCACTGCGCCCGCCATGTTTTCTGCCGGATTTCTTTCGGGATTTATGGGGACCAGCTCCTCAATTGGCGGACCGCCGATGGCGCTGGTGCTGCAGCATGAAGAAAATGACTTCATCCGTGCGAACCTCGCGGCTTTTTTCATCGTCAGCTGTCTGATGTCGCTGGCGATGCTGTCAACCGTTGGTCGCTTCGCTTGGCCGCACATCCAGATTTCATTGCCTTTAATTCCGGCAACATTGCTCGGTTACTGGGTCGCCATGAAAACCTTGCGCCTGATTTCTCATCAGCGACTGAGGACAGCTTCCCTTATTCTGTGCGGGATTGCGGGATGCAGCGCCGTGGTGTCCTACTGGTTATGAGTGATGCAGTCTTTGCGGGTAATGATTTGTATGACGGCTCGGTTGAATTCTCAGATCAGCTTTCAGGCTTCAGGGCTGACCCGATGAACCTGAACGCGGCCACCTGTAGAAAATCGAAGACGGGGTAACGATGGCAGACTGGCCGCAGGAAACCACCATAGCTGCATTCAAAAGGGCATGGACCCTCGAGGGTGAAGCTTTCTGGGCGACTGTGTTTTCGATGCATCAGGAAAAGATGCAAATCAAAAGCCCTAAAGTTGCGGTTGCCAATTTGCAAAAGATCTTTGAAGCCACGTTCAGGCTGGCGAATTCGAAAGGTTTTCAGGCAATGAGTTTGCGAGATCTCAGTCGGGAAACAGGGATCAGCATGGGAGGGCTGTACGCCTACATCGGCAGCAAAAATGAGTTAGCTTCGGTCATTGAAGGGGTGTTGCGCACCTACATCGATCAGGTTATCGGCGAGCTGGTCAACGAGGACCTTGATCCGATCGCTCGTCTGCGCGCAATCATTTGCGGTGAGGTGTTCATGATTCAGATTCTGAATCCCTGGTACTACTTTTGTTATATGGAGCTGAAAGGGCTCGATCGGGAGCAGCAACAGCAGGCACTGGATCTTGAGTTGCGATTTGACAGCCTTTTAGTGGATGCCATCCGAGCTGGCATGAAACAGGGCCAGTTCTCCTGCGAAAAGCCGGAACTGCTCGCGGCATCGATTACCGCTCAGCTTCAGCAATGGCACTTGAAGCAATGGAAATTTAAGCTTCAGGAAGTCAGCATGGAAGAGTATGCAGAGCATATTTTTGAGAATCTGCTACTGTGCCTGAATCATCGTCGATAAATCGGTCTGAATCAGCTGTTTTTTGCGATTAAGCCGGTTTTATTGGCGTAGAATGCCCTGATTTCTGCCATGTCCCTGTCGAAGTCTCCGCTTGGCGTATAGAAATCTGCAAACCCGGCTTCTTTCTTGCCGGCATCGACATAGCCCAGCAGAATCGGAACCTGTGCATTATTGGCTATGTGATAGAAACCACTCTTCCACTGCTTGACCTTGCTGCGTGTTCCTTCCGGTGGAATCAGCACAACCAGTTCATCGTTTTCCGCATATTGGCGGACGGTTTCGTTGACCATGTTATGGGAAGCGGACCGGTCGATGGGAATACCTCCGAGCCATTTCATGAGCCAACCAAACGGGAAAGGGAACAGGGTGTGTTTACCCATCCAGAATACCCTCAGCTCGAGTTTGAGTACCACCATCAGCATCAGGGGAAAGTCCCAGTTACTGGTATGAGGAGCGCCGATTAAGACGCAGCGCTGGTGGGGCAGGGGTTCGCCGCGAGTCGACCAGCCGATCAGCTTGAGAATGATCCGGGACAGCAGTCTGAGAAAAGGGGTCAGTACAGGGGTTGAAAAGACCGTGGTGCGCATGGCTTATTCATCCTCCCCGAACAGTTTTTTAAGCTCAGCCAGCGCCCGATCCGCTTCCGTCTGATCCGTCAGACCGGAATCCACCTCGTCGGCCGGGAGGTCTTCTCCGAACATTTCAGCCAGTGCCGCCCGGGCTTTTTGGGCGGCGGCAGTGTCCCGGGGTTTGTAGGCTTTTGTGTGCACCGTGAAGAAGTCGCAAAAGTTCGCTTTATCTTTATCGAGGGTGAAATCGGCCCTGTCTTCGCGGCAGGCGTCCGCCGCCGCGGGGTCATAATGCCGGCAGCCAAGGCATGCGTGTAGGTCAGCGCGGCACTTGCTGCATTCTTCATATCTTGAAAATGGCAGCAGCAGATTTTTCAGTTCTGCGCCGCATTTCCAGCATTGCATGTCGACACTGCGGCTAGCCATCCTGACCCCATTCGCTAACAAGGTCCGAGTAGCTGGTGTCCGGCCGCGGCTTCTCCGGCCCGGTTTTGGTACCAAGGTAGAGGAACCCGACGATTTTCTCATTTGCTTCCAGCCCCAGCCCGCGCATGACAATGCTTTGGTATGCCGGCGAGCCGGTTCTCCACATCACGCCCAGATCCAGAGCGAAGGCGGCATTAATCATATTCTGGGTCGCTGCCGCCGCTGACAGAGTCTGCTCGGATTCCGGAACTTTCGGATGTGGTTTCGGGCTAGCAACAGTCACGACAATGAGCGGCGCGCGGAGCGGCTTGGCCGCGAGCTTGTCAACCTGAGCGGCGCTGATCTCAGGGTTTTCCTGCCTGGCTGCGGCGACCAACAGATCGCCCAACCGACTGCGGGCCTGTCCTCGGATGGTCAGAAAGCGCCAGGGCCGGAGCAGGCCGTGATCGGCGGCCCTGACCGCTGCCCTGAACAAATGGTCTAATTGATCCGAGGTCGGTTCGGGATCCATGAGTCGCGGTGACGACGTACGGTACTGTAGAGCCTCTAGCGCATTCACGTGGTTTCTCCGGCGGGGCAGTCTGCTGAGACGGGTCGGGCTGGTTCAGGCCAAGAGGATATAGGAAAGCGACAGAGAGAGGAAACAAAGCGCTGATCGGGGTTTCCAACCCCGCGAAATGTAAAGGAAATGGGTCGCTCGCTGTCATGCATGTGACATATAAACGATGGTATACTTTGTCACCTCGCCGCCGATAAGATGCGTGTCGGCGTTCATTTCGCCGGCTGAACAGCCGCGTAGTCCCAATCCGTCGGCGCGATGCCCCTAATCCGCAGCAGGTTCGCAGTATGAATTCAAAAGTTGACGTCATCGCAGCAAGCTCCGAACGGTTGCCGTATCCGCAGGATCGGTCACGGTATTTCGGCTCTGTTAAGAACGAGACGCTTCGGCTGGTATTCTCCTTCTACTCACCGGATGGCAACGAAATCGCCATGCCGATTGCGAGTATGTCAGCCTATCTGAAACAGGAGTTCCCCTGGGTGGAGGTGCTTCTTGAACCGGTATTAATACTCAGGGATGCTGAGCAATACTCTCCGGAAAATTACGCGAAAACCATTAAAGCACTGGACGCGGATCTGATGGCGTTCTCCATCATGAGCCCCCACTGGTATCCGATGGAGCCTTATTTCGAGGAGATCAAGAAGCTGATGCCGGGCTTGCCGATCTGCATTGGTGGTTACCAGGCCATGCTGTCGCAGGAACAGACGATTGCAAACCCGAACGTTGACTACATCTGTGTTGGTGACGGTGAGTACGCGATCGGTAATATTGTGCAGCACCTGCGGGGGCTCAAAGACGGCCCCGCAGACGGTATGTGGGAAAAACTGGTGGATGGCGAAGTCTATCAGACTGAAGCGCATCAGATCGGTGATCTCAAGGCGCTGCCTTTTCCGGATTACGATGTATTTTCCAAAGAAGACGGGTTCAAGGATGTAAATTCTTCCATTTTTGGTCCCAAGGGGAAACTGGTGTTGCCGGTTATGACCGGTCGTGGCTGCCCCTATCGCTGCACCTACTGCTGCAACACGCCAATTCTGGAAGGGTGGCGCTCTAAGAAGGAATTTCTGCGCAAGTATGAGCCGGAGGCCATGGTGGCGGAGCTGGAGCGTCTGCGTGATGAATACGATGTCGGCTATTTCGAATTCTGGGATGAGCTGTTTTTGTCGAATTTGAAATTCGTCAGAGCGTTCCTCGAAATTTACAAAGAGCGCATCGGTCTTCCGTTTTCTATCAACTCCCGCGTGGAGGTGATGAACGAGGAGTTTTGCCAGACTGCTGCCGAGGCCGGGTGTCACACGATCTGGTTTGGTATCGAGAGCGGTGATGAAGAGTATCGGGCCAACATGCTCGGCCGGAAAATGAAAAATCAGCAAATCATCGATGCGGCGGACAACTGCAAGAAAGCCGGCATCAACAGGCTGACCTTTAACATCGTCGGTGCCCCGCTTGAAACGGCTGCCAACATGCGCGAAACCCTCAAGCTCAACCAGCGCATCGCGCCGGAGCATTTTTTCTTTTTCCCGTACATTCCGCTGCGCGGAACGCCCCTGTACAACATTGCCAAAAAAGAAGGGTTGTTGCTGGAAACCAAAAAGAATCTGCACTACCTGTCAGCGGCAAATGACAGGCAGTTCACGCTTAACATGAAAGAGCGCCCTGAACTCCTCACCGCCGATGAGTACAACGAAATCTGTATGGAAATGCTGGAGTTTCAGGAAAAGAATAATCGCCTGACATACTCCGACTCCGAAGGCGAACAGGGTGAAGCGAGCGTTGAGGATAAGAGCTTCTCTCTCGTTGAAGAGAACTCGGTGTCCGAAGAAGAGCCTCTGCCGGTGGACATGCCGCCGACGACCCAGTCGAAGGGTTTTGTCAAAACCGTGATCAACTTTTTTGGCAGATAGTTCAGGTCGGTGAGCCGGCGCCCTGTAGCCGCTGCTCTGACGCGAGTGCTCGATTGAACGTCTGCCATGAGATAGCGGCCATCATCAAATTGCCCATGACCGCTCCCGCAAAGAACCCCTCCAATCCGAAGTGCCGGCTGCCGGCCCAGGCTAAGGGCACATAGAAGACAAAGAACCGCGCGACACTGAGATACAGCGCAGAGGCGGGTTTATGCAGGGCATTAAGGCTTGAATTGGTCAGAATGATGATGCCTTGCAGGCCGTATCCGAGCGGCAGAATCCACAAAAACAGCGTGATTGCTCCGATTACCTCGTTATCCTGAGAAAACACAGAAGCAAGCAGTGGCGCGGTGAAGGCCAAAAGCAGGTAGATCCCCAGCTGCCACAAGCAGATGAAGCGGATCGCCAGATCGTAAGCTTCCCTGACCCTGTCCAGGCGCCCGGCGCCGTAATTCTGACTGATGAGCGGCGGTAGCGATGAAGACATGGCCAAAACCAGCAGGGTTGCCATGGGTTCAAGACGCGCACCAACGCCATAGGCGGCTACCGCATTGCCACCGAAGCCCGCCGCGATTGCTGTCATGACGCCACTCGCCAGCGGCGTCATCATGTTGGCGCCGGCAGCAGGAATACCGATTCGGAGCATATCGCGGCCAGATTGCCGGAAGGCCTCCAGAGAGGGCAAGCTGGCGGAAACCAGCTCCCGCTGGATGACGAGAAGGTGCATCAGGTAAACGAAGCCAACTGACCAGGCAATCACCGTCGCCCAGGCTGCGCCGGCGATACCCAGTTCAGGAAATGGTCCCAGTCCGAATATCAGAAAGGGATCAAGCACGGCATTCAGTAGCCCGGCAGCCGCCATCAGTATGCTGGGGGTTTTGGTGTCTCCGCAGGCCCGCAAGACACTGTTGCCGGACATGATGCAGACAACGAGGACGCTGCCGGGAAACCAGACGTTCATGTAGGCGCTGATTGCACTGAACAGCGCCGGGTCGGCACCCATGAGTGCGAAAATGGGCTCCATGAACCACCACAGGCAGGTGGCAAGTACGGCAGCCAGCCCGAACGAGAGGTAATTGATTACCGTGGCTGCCTGTTTTGCAGCTTCAAACGCTGAACTGCCGAGGCACTTGCCGACAACCGCGGCGGCGCCGATCCCCAGACCGATCGCCAGACTGGTCACCGTAAATGTGACTGGAAAGGTAAAGCTGATTGCGGTGAGTGAGTCAGTGCCGAGGAAGCTGATGAACCAGGTGTCGACCAGGCTGAAGGTAAACAGCATGAACATGCCGACGATCATGGGCAGCGTCATCCGGATCAGGGACTGTCGAATAGAATCTTCGACCAGATTGTTGCGGCTGTCGGACTTCCGGTTCATTGAATGGCGCGCATTCCCTTGAGGTGGCAGATATCGGATGATCCGCTCGTGCTGACAAGCATACACGGATTTGCTGCCGTGCAGGCGACAAATGTGCCGCTTTGCCGGGAGTCTGCCGGGTCGCGGTCGCGTTTTCGTTCAGGGGTGCAGCGAGATCAGTTAAATTGGCTGCGTAGTTTCAACAGCTGCTTCAGCAATTTTGGATTGGCGAACAGCAATTCATCGTCTGCACCCGGCGAAGGTCTGCCGGTATGTGTGCCAGCGAGTCCTCCGGCCTCCTGGAGAACGAGCAGGGCCGCTTGCAGTCCCGGCCCGGAAGAGGCTCTACCCCAGCCACCACTGTAGCGGCCTGCAGCGACCTGCAGTATGTCGAGGGTGGTATCCCCTAGTGCCCGGAATTGGCCTTCTTTGCCGATTAATTCTCGAATCAGAGCGGTGAGCAGGGCAGCATCGAGATCCGCGGGGTTTACGCCGATCAGTGCGTTCTTCAGTTCATCTCCGGTCCGGACACGTAGTCGTCTGGCGTTCAATTGAGCGCCGCTACCCCTGCTCGCGGTGAATTCTTCCTGGAGAACAGGAAAAAGTACTGCGGCATGGTTTATTTTATTGTTAATTTCGATGGCTACCGCAACCCCGAACGCCGGGAAACCGTATAACAGGTTGTCCATGCCAATGGCCGGATCCAGATGCCAGGTGGGTTCTCCGGGCTTGCCGGGGTGCTCTCCGGAGACGCGGGAGTTGACGTGGTGATTCGGGTACGCAGCGCGGATGTGATAGAGCAACGATTTGTCCGAGTCAGCCTCCACTGAAGTGACTTGCTGACCTGCTTCAGTTTCGACCACGCGGATGCGGTCCAGGCGCTCGCTTTGCTGCGCGAGTACACCCGCTGCGTCGCGACCTGCGCGAAGGGCAATGTTTACGAGTGGATGCATGGAAATTCCTGCTGTCGCGTTCTTGAGTTAAGGCCAAGACCCCGTGAGGCGCGGGATGATAGCAGGTTATCGATTCGCGGTGTTAATCCCCGTTGCTGTTATACTCTGGCCTCCTTGTAGACACTCAAGCCTCATGAATACACTCCCTCATATCAAAATTGTTCTGGTCAATACCTCACATCCCGGCAACATCGGCGCAACGGCGCGCGCGATGAAGAACATGGGTTTAAGCCGCCTGGCTCTGGTTAATCCGGTGGAGTTTCCCAGTGGCGTCGCGGTGGGCAGAGCTGCATCCGCGCTTGATGTGCTGGAGCAGGCAGAGGTGGTGAATACTCTGGGCGAGGCAATTGCCGATTGCGCTTTAGTGATCGGCAGCAGTGCCAGGTCCAGAAGTCTGCCGTGGCCTATGCTGACACCGGAGCAAAGCGCGGCGAAACTTGTTAAGGAGAGTCAGTCTGCTCCGGTGGCGCTGGTGTTTGGCAGAGAAGACTCCGGGCTCAATAACGAGGAGCTACAGCTTTGCCATTTTCACGTACAGATCCCGGCGAGCCCCGAATACAGCTCCCTGAATCTGGCAGCCGCGGTGATGGTGCTCTGCTATGAAATCAGAAGAGCGGTGCTCAGGAATGAAGACGCAGACGATAAGGCAGAGGACGAGTACTGGGATCAGGAGAGAGCGACGGTCGAGCAGGTAGAATATTTCTATGAACACCTTGAGCGGGTGCTGGTAGAGATAGACTTTCATGATCCGGACAATCCACGCCAGCTCATGCAGCGAATGCGCAGACTGTTCGGCAGGGTCCGGATTGATGCGATGGAAATGAATATTCTTCGAGGAATTCTCACCAATATTGAGCACAAGATAAAAGGCCGGCGGGACTGAATAGCCCGCTGAGTCGCGCTTCGGGATTACGCCCGGCAATGAGTCATTCATGAAGCGAGCCAAAGGCCAAGCGGTCCGAAGCTTCGGCTCAGTGATAGACAGCATGCGGGCAATCATTGCGGGCAAATTGTTGCGCTGATGACGCCTGCTAACGACGACGGCGGGCCGGTGCCTTTGCTCTGGGTTTCTTGGCCGGTGGGATGAGACTGTTTTTTCCTGTGCCGATCAATTCTTCTCTTCCGAGCCGTTTAAGCGATTCCCGCAACAGCGGCCAGTTTTTCTCATCATGATAACGCAGGTAGGCTTTTTGTAGCCGCCGCTGCTCCATGTCTTTGCTGACGCTGAGTTTGTCGCCCTTGTAGCGAAGTTTCTGCAGCGGGTTTCTCTCCGAGTAGTACATGGCAGTAGCGAGCGCCATGGGGGAAGGGTAAAAAGTCTGAACCTGATCTGGTTTGAAATTGTGGTTCTTCAGCCACAGGCTTAAGTTCAGCATGTCCTCTTCATCGCATCCCGGATGGGCGGCGATGAAATAGGGGATCAGGTATTGCTTCTTGCCGGCTTTTTTTGAATAAAGGTCAAACAGGCGCTTGAATTCATCGTAGGCAGAAATGCCCGGCTTCATCATCTTCGAGAGGGTTTTGTCCTCGCTGTGTTCTGGCGCGATCTTAAGATAGCCGCCCACATGATGAGTCACCAATTCCTGAATATATTCCGGATCTCTGAGCGCCAGGTCATATCGCAGACCTGAAGCAATCGCGATGCGCTTCACGCCATCAATCGCCCGAGCTTTCCGATAGAGTCGAGTGGTTGGGCTGTGGTCCGTATTAAGATGCTTGCAGATGTTCGGATAGACACATGACAGCCGCTTGCAGCTTCTCTGGATCGCAGGCGACTTGCAGTTAAGCTTGTACATGTTTGCGGTGGGGCCGCCGAGGTCAGAAATCGTCCCTGTAAAGCCCGGTACCTGGTCTCTGATTTTCTCAATCTCCCTGAGAATACTGTCTTCTGAACGACTCTGAATGATTCTGCCTTCGTGTTCAGTAATTGAGCAGAAAGTACAGCCGCCAAAGCAACCACGCATGATATTCACGGAGGTTTTGATCATGTCGTACGCTGGAATTCTTGCGTCGCCGTAACTCGGGTGGGGACGCCGTTGAAACGGCAAGTCAAACACCCAGTCCATCTCCTCAGTTTCCAGAGGAATGGGAGGAGGGTTGACCCAGATATCCTTGGTTCCATGTTTTTGCACCAGGGGTCGGGCATTGTATGGATTAGCTTCCTGGTGAAGCACTCTGGATGCATGAGCATAAAGTACAGGGTCATTTGTCACTTTATTAAATGAGGGCAGTCTGATGTAGCTGGTGGACTTGTCGAATTCAGTCTGGCGCTGCAGAGGTAGTGGGATAATCTTGACGGGTGCTGCCTCTTCGCGGTCGCTTTGCGTACTGCGCTCGTCATTCAGTTCCTGCTTGCTGTGCTGGTACTCGTAGGGGTTGGGTAGTTTGTCGATTTTAGCCGGCCAGTCGATTCGGGTTGAATCTATCTCGGTCCATCCTTCAGGTGGACGGTCGCAGACCTTTGCAGTGCCGCGCATGTCCCAGCAATCCTCGATTGATTTTCCAGCGGCCAATTCTGTTGCCAGATCGACAAGCGCTCTCTCTGCATTGCCATAGAGCAGGATGTCAGCATTGGAGTCAATGAGGATCGAGCGCCGGACTTTGTCGCTCCAGTAGTCGTACTGCGCAATGCGTCGGAGGCTTGCTTCGATGCCGCCGATAACGATGGGTGTCTCATAATAGGCCTCGCGGCACCTCTGGCTGTAAACGATCACCGAGCGATCTGGCCTTTTGCCGGCCTCCGCATTGGGAGTATAGGCGTCATCACTGCGGATTCTGAGATCTGCGGTATAGCGGTTGATCAGTGAATCCATGTTGCCGCCGGTGACGCCGAAGAAAAGATTCGGTTTGCCCAGCTGTTTGAAAGGCTCGGCCGTGTCCCACTCAGGTTGGGCGATGATGCCGACCCGGAAGCCCTGGGCTTCCAGCAGGCGTCCGACGACTGCCATCCCGAAGCTGGGGTGATCAACGTAAGCGTCTGCGGTGACAATGATGATGTCGCAGCTGTCCCAGCCCAGTTCATCCATCTCAGCTCTGGACATGGGGAGGAATGGCGCCGGGCCAAAACACTCTGCCCAGTATTTCGGGTAGTTGAAGATGGCCTGGGGTTCTGCCTCGTAGCGGCGTGGAACGAGCGGGTTGGTGTTTGGCATAGAAAACTTCCTGAGTCAGGCAGTATAACAGACCTGTGTCGCTGTTCTGAATCTTGCCCGGCGGGTTGACTGTGGCTCTCAGTCTGTCGGCGTCTGAGTCGTATCCTAGGCTGCGATCGATGTCTCGACATCCGATTTTCTGATTGGTAAAAGGTTCTCCGCAGAGCAAAGCTTTAGTGTTCAGACAATTGCCTGTCAGTCGGTGATGGCGGATACCTTATAGGCGCAGCGGCGCGCACCGTCCAACAGATAATCCGTTCGTTCAACAGTGGCCCGGCCGGCAAGCAGTGTTGTCAGGAGGCGCAGTTCGCTGTGGCAATAGTGATGGCTGGATTGCGCGGCATTGTAAATAGGGCAGTGGTTCTGGATGAGCAGCCAGCCGTTCGGTATCAAGCGAACCTCGGCCATGAAGCCCTCTTCTGAGCGAAGTTCGGCCAGCTTGTTGAGTTGGGAGGCCAGGTCGCTGTCTGTCTGTTCCAGTGCTTTTTGATACCGGCTCAGTTCAGCATCCTGATTGCTGCGGATGATTTCCTGCAAAGCCTCGTCACCAAACTGATCGCGGATGCGGGTGACCAGTGTCACGCAGGCTTCGGCGTGGGAATCCGGAAATTGCCGGTGGCCCGCGTCGGTCAGCTGCCAGTAATGCGCCGGACGGCCCCTGGTCTGGTGATTCTCGGCTGTTGTGGTCACCATGCCCCGCGCTGCAAGTTCGTTGAGATGCTGACGGACACCCATGGTGGTGATATCCAGCTGTTTGGAGAGTATCTTGACTGACTGAGGCCCCCGCGTTTTTAAGCGCTGTAGCAGGATCTGCTGGGTTTTCGGATGGGGCATGGGGGTTGCTCGTCTGTTTGATGACTTAATGGTCGGCGAGAATAGTAAAATATTTACTTTTTATATTGGTAATCGATCTTTTACTAAAGTAATAACTTTACAAAATAAGCGAACGATCCATGTCAACTGAAAATCCGGTGCGTTCTCGGGGTTTACGGGTAAAGTGTCACCGAACCTGCGGGTACTCGGCCCCGCAAGACAGGGAAATTACAGTAAACTGGTTGCCACTGATCAAGCCGACCTGAAGAGCCTGTGTATGGAATTTGATGCCCCTTTGTTGGTCACTTTTGTTGCCTATCTACTGCTGATTCTTTTTCTGGGCATCAGAGCCTATCGCCAGACCCATGATCTCGGGGACTATATCCTTGGAGGGCGGAAACTGGGTGCGGTGGTTACAGCGCTCAGTGTGGGCGCCTCTGACATGAGTGGCTGGCTGCTGCTGGGATTGCCGGGTGCCATTTACCTGTCCGGACTCAGTGAGGTGTGGATTGGCATCGGGCTGACCCTTGGTGCGTATCTGAACTGGCTGTTTGTGGCGAAGCGACTTCGACTTTACAGTCAGCATGCCGGCAATGCCCTTACCCTGCCTGATTATTTCGAAAACCGGTTTCAGGATACGACCCGCATTCTGCGCACCCTGTCGGCCAGCGTGATTCTGCTGTTTTTTACTTTCTACACAGCGTCTGGTCTGGTGGGCGGGGCGATCCTGTTTGAGAACAGTTTCGGCCTGGAGTACTCCACGGCGCTGCTGGCAGGTGGCTTAATTATCGTGTCATACACCTTCATCGGCGGGTTCCTCGCTGTGGCCTGGACCGATGCCATTCAGGCTATTCTGATGCTGCTGGCACTGCTGATTGCCCCTGTGGCAGTGGTAATAGGGTCAGGTGGCCTCTCTAACGTATCCGGTCAATTGCAGCACATCAACCCGGATAGTATGTCCCTGTTTGCAGACGTGGGAGTTTTGGCTTTTCTGTCTCTGGTCTCCTGGGGTCTGGGCTATGCCGGACAACCCCATATCCTCGCGCGGTTCATGGCAGCAGAAAATCCTGAAAAGCTGCTGCCGGCGCGCCGCCTCGCCATGGCGTGGATGGTTGTCGTGCTCTTTGGTTCGGTAAGCACGGGCTTGGCCGGCATCGCTTACTTTGCAGAAACTCCTCTGGTGAATCCGGAAACGGTATTCATTGAGCTCAGCCAGAGTCTCTTTAATCCCTGGGTCGCAGGTATCATTACTGCGGCCATTCTGTCGGCAATCATGTCCACCATTGATTCCCAGTTGCTGGTGTCTTCGAGCGTGATCAGCGAAGACATCTATCGGGTTTTTATCCGGCCGCAGGCCAGCGAGCGAGAGCTATTGGCCGTGAGTCGCGCAGCTGTCATCGTTATCGCGATTCTGGCTCTGATCATTGCCAGTGATCGGGAGAGCCGGGTGCTGGATCTTGTCAGCTATGCCTGGGCCGGTTTCGGTGCCGCCTTCGGCCCGATCATCGTATTTTCACTCTTCTGGCGGGCGATGACCGCGCGCGCAGCCATTGTTGGTATGCTGACCGGAGCGTTGACGGTAGTTTTCTGGTCAAACCTTCAGGGCGGCATTTTTGATCTGTATGAAATCGTGCCGGGCTTCGTGTTTGCCTCGCTGGCGATACTGGGAATCAGCGCTCTTAAACCAGAGCAGAATGCGCAGGTGCTTGCTGAGTTTGAGGCGGTTGAGCGCCTGCGGCAGGCTGATTGAGCTCAGGTGCGGACCATTTTGATGTGGGCGATCTCGTCTTCCAGATACGGTGAGCTGGCCGTAACAAACCCAAGCTGCTGATAGAAACCTTCCAGATACTGCTGGGCGGAAATGGTGATTCCAAGCCCTGGCCACAGATCTTCGCACTGCTGAATCGCGAAGCTCATAAGCTCTTTGCCATAGCCTCGGCGGCGCTTAGCCCGGTTCGCAACCACCCGGCCGATGGAGGCGGTCCGGTATTTGGTGTCTGGTGCCAGCAGTCGCGCGTAACAGGTGATCTCCCCCCCGGTCAGGCCCATGACATGATGGGCTGCCTGATCAAAATTATCGACATCCTGATAGACGCACTGCTGTTCGACCACAAAGACTGCCGAGCGCAATCGAAGGATCTCATACAGTTCATCGCGGCTGAGCTGATCAAAGGTTTTGCACGTCCAGGTGAACGCTGGCATGGCACGTTGTCCGGGATTCCAGTGAAGTCGAGACTTTAGGGGGTCTGCCGCATCACTGCAAGTCAGGTCACTGTAAGGGCCGCTCCCGGGTTCAGTGCAGGCGCTGCGGCGGAACAAAAATCGGCTATTTTTCGTGCTTGCGGTATACTCAGCAGTAAGTCCCCGTGGCACAACTGGATAGCGCGACGCCCTCCTAAGGCGTAGGTTGCAGGTTCGACCCCTGCCGGGGACACCAAATTACAGTAACCTTCCGACACTCCACGTAGCAAATACTCTATAAATATCAGCATAATACGCTATACTTCGGTATAGATACGTAACTCTGCGTTTCCGCCAAAACACATAATTTTTGGTGGAAAAGATGGTGGAAAAATATGCCGAAAGAAATAACACCGCTCTCTGAACTACAGGTCAAAGCAATCAAGCCGAAGGTCAAAGCTGACGGCACGCTGGATGTTGATAAGACTGCTGTTGGCGGATGTCCGGGACTTTACCTCTACACGCAACCCGCTGGCACGAAAACTTGGGTGCTGCGAGCAATACTGAACGGTAAACGTGTTGAGTTCGGCCTTGGTAGTTATGCGACCAGAGCATCAACACAGCGTAAGAAAGCATCCGGAAAAACCGAAACGGCTCTCACTCTGAAAGCAGCGCGAGTGAAAGGCATGGCGTGGCGTGAACAAATTGCAGACGGCATTGACCCAAGAGCAGAGAAGAAGCGCAGGCGGTCTGAACTCGCAGCAGCGAAAGCCGGTGAAATGACATTTGCTGAGTTGGCTGAGTCTTACGTTGATAAGAAAGCGGCTGAGTGGAAGACAATCAAGCAAGTCCGCACTCTCAAGCAATTCCTTGCTGACCACATCAATCCGCATGTTGGCGACATATTGGTCAAAGACCTAGAGCCGGAGCATTTCATCAGCATGCTGAAGCCCATCTACACCAAGATTCCTCCGACAGCTAAGAAAATCATCCGGCACTGCGAACAAATCGTCAATCTGGGCATAGTGCTGGGATTGCGTCCAGTTGGAAACAATCCAGCCAGATGGGAAAGCGGGCTAGATGTCGCGTTTCCAGCATACAAAAAAGTTCACAAAGAGCAGCACCATCCGTCAGTTGATTGGCGCCTGATGCCAGAGTTCATGCAGAAGCTATTCGCGCTTGATACACCGTCTTGGACAAAGCCAGAAGTATCAATATTGGCTCTTCAAATACTCACCGTATCCAGACCATCGGAGGCTCGTTTAGCACGATGGGAAGACTTCAGCATTGAAGATAAGTGCTGGCATATACCTGACGGGAGCGAACGGGACTTACACAAAGCCAGTCAAAGTTATCGCGTGCCGCTCACACCTCTCGCCATCAAGATACTGAAAGCGGCTGGCCCGAAAGAATCCGGACGCATTTGGTCTATTGATAAAGGCACTCAAGTCCCAGACCCGTACGTTTCCTGCATTCCAAAAATGTTGGGATATAACGCTGATGCTCACGGTATGCGTGGCACTTTTCGTACTTGGATACAAGAACCCGAAGCCGGTCGCTGGTCTGACGACGCAGTCAGAATCACGATGAAACATAGCTTAAAAGACAAAGTTACTGCCGCTTACGCTAAAGGTGATTGCTACGAAGAACGGGCCAAACTCCTGAAGGCGTGGGAAGACTGGATAACCAAAGCGAAAGGCCACACAGCGGATGTTATTCCAATGCGAAGGAGAGCGAGCAAATGAGTGAGCAAGATTGGGTGGATGAAGCTATAGACCAATTCACTGCAAAGATTCGCGACCAGCGATATCAAAAATGCTACCGAATACTGGAAGGTAAAAAATCGCTGGCTGACTGGAAATATTGGTCAAAGATGGCGACGTGGACATACGAAGAGACGGCTTTGCTAATTAATCGCATTGACCCAAGAGGCGGAATCCACAACGCAATACACGCGCCGAATCTTCTGCCAATCCAAGATTTCAAAAACGATGCTGCAATTCTTAAGAGAGCGGTGGATGCCTACCAAATGAGCCGTCAGGATGAGCCGGTAAAGATGATACAAGCCGCTCAACGACTTCAGTTAGATGTGCCAACAAAATTGACGGATTACGTACTTGAACACGCAGAAGCTGTACTTGAGTACGATGAGAGACAGGCTAAGCGAGAGGCAGAAACGGCAGTAAAAAATGCTGAAATATCCAAGGCCACAAGTGAGCGAATTGAACGCGCCTACAGCACTGCAAGCGTCACTCGGAAGAACAGCGAAGCCAAAGACAAAGAACACAAAGCGGAGCAGCAAGAAGGCGAGCGTAAACTTGAAAACGTCTATCGGGTCACTGGTCTGTTGCTGAAAATTCTGAAAGAAAAGAAATTTACGCAAAAAGGTTTGATGGGAGCAATACAGACATATTACGACCCAGACGCTCCTGAAAACGCCAATAAAGGTCTGAAAGACCGTACTATTGAAGATGTATTCAGCGAATCAAACAAGGCATTGAAACGCCTCCTTGAACCTGAAGACGATTTCTAAAATCGCAACTGGAAAAAAATAAATCGCAACTGCGATTTCTACTTCAAAATTCGTGAGTCAATTGCCGGCAAGTTCCATAACTTGAAGAGGCAATTACATGGCGACTCCGACTCCTTCGGTTGATTCACACACATCTGAGCATGTCTCTAGTGCCGAACTGCGTATGCAGCAAGCACTGGCTGATATTCGTAACGGTGTTGGCTGGTCAAGTGACAAAGAACTAGCACGCTGGTACGGCGTCACCCGCAAAACCATCTGGGACTGGGTGAAAGAAGGCCGACTACCCAAGCCCAAGAAACTCACACCAAGGCGTACCCGCTGGTCAAATGCGGAAATAGCGCAGCACGACCAGAAAATCAAAAACCTAGAGTACAAGCAGTTCATGGAGGCGCTTTATGTTTGATGCGCGTTCACCGGAAATGTTTACGCTCACGGCAATCAATCCTCTAGACGGCTCTGAGTTCACCTATGAAGAGTTTTGGCGTGGCCCATACGAACACGACGCTGATAGGTACTTTGAAGCCTCTGAGTGGACCGAGCGGCATATACAGCAAGGCTATGTCGTTGAGTACAAGGAGGAAGTGCAATGATGGCTTTCATTCCTTTACTCAAAGGCACCAAGAAGCCGGCTTTGGCTAACTGGAATCAGCGTGAGAACTGCGTAATTGAGTTTGAAAATTATCACCGGCTCCAAGGCTTTGACTTAGCACTGGCTGACGCATTCTGTGAGCCGCCTGTTGGCTGTCTTGATATTGATAACTACGAACTGGCCCAGCCGATACTAATGAGCCTGGGCTTTGACTCAGAGGCCGCTGACACGACGACTTTCACTTCTGGTCGCCCGAATAGCCGCAAGCATTTTATGACGCTCACAGAGCCTCTCACGACGTTTCAGGTGATTGTTGATGGTGTTGTGGCGTTTGAGTATCGGTGTCAAAACGAGAACGGTACGACTGTAGCGGATAAGTTTTCTGGCACTCATCCAAGCGGAACCGTTTATGCGTGGGAAAACGGTTTGGATATGACGTGTATCCAGCCTATGCCCGAATGCCTGCTTACCGACTGGAACCGGCGTCTTGATGAGAAACAGGCAGCAAAACAGGCGACCGTACGTGCAAAAGTTTCCAGTTACGTGATGGATTGCCCGAACGAGGTTGCTCTCCTACGGAGGAAATTGGCCTATATCAGCCCAGATTCCGACAGAGACACTTGGCTCAAGGTTGTCTTCTCAATATTGGCAACTGGTCTGAGCGATGCTGTAGCGATTGCTGAAGACTGGTCTCGTGGCTCTAACAAATTCAATCAACGTGATTTCAACTCTACTGTTGCCTCTTTCAAACCGAACGGCGGTATCGGTGTTGGCACTCTGCATCATTTCGCAGTGCAAGGAGGCTATCGTGGCTGAAGAAATACTGGATTCAACCAAAGAAGCGATTGATTTGCTCATTGAAAACTATGCGCTGATTGATATGTCCGGCAGCACATACTTTCTGGATATGTCTAATGTTCGCGATGTTCTGACCGGTAACGGAGACCCAACAACGAATACGCTTAAGTTCATTAGTTTGAGTGACATTAAACGAAAGATGCGGCGATTCCTCTTGCAGTCCGACATTGGCATTGAGCAAAAGGAAATAGACAGAGCGATTCAAATTTGGGAGTCACACCCAAGTACAACTTGGTACAACGGCCTAGATTTTGACCCGAAAGGAACGCCCGATAACGTCTTAAATCTTTGGAGGCCCGAAGCGATTGCACCTGTTGAAGGCGACTTTGAAATCATTAGCGATTATCTGCTGAAGGTTCTCTCGGGCGGCGATGACGAAAAGTATCAATACCTGCTTAAGTATCTTGCTCACGCCATCCAGCGGCCCGAAGAGAAGCCACAGATTATGCTCGTTCTTTACGGCGGTCAAGGCACTGGAAAAGGCACATTCATTCGGTTGTTGGAAGCCATCTGGCCGTATACGACTGTGATGATTCAAGACGCCAACGAAGTAGTTGGTCGCTTTACTGGAGTGATGGAGCGGTCGTTTTTTGTTTGCTTTGATGAAGCGTGGTTTCCCGGCGACAAAAAGATTGGCGCTGCTCTCAAATCCAAAGTTTCAGAACCAACAATTCGCGTTGAAGAAAAGATGCAACCGGCGAGGAGCATCAAGTCTTGTCATCGGTTTATTGCAGTAACGAACGATAGACACTTTGCTAACACGGAACACGACGACCGACGCTTCTGCTTTTTTGAAATCTCTGACATTCACAAGCAAGACCACGAATATTTCAATCGGCTACACGCTTCGTTCAAAGACGGCAATACGCTGTCCGCATTCGTGTATCAGCTGAAGAATTTAGACCTCTCAAACTTCAATGTGCGCAAGCGTCCAATCACTAGCGAGCATATGCAGCAGAAGATTGAATCTCTTCCGCCGATTTATGCTCTCATCTTTGAAATCTTGGATTCTGGCTTTTTTGATAATTTGACGCCCATTGATTTGAGCAAAGGTGCATTTATCACGACTGAGCAGTTCAAGGACAAATACCTTGAGTATTACCCGAATGCTCAACGGTACAACGCCGCCTCTGAAAAATTCATTACTACACGCATCAAGGAGGCGCTTCCTTCGGTAGAGCAAGAACAGCATCGGATTGACGGAAAACTTCGCAGAGGTTTGCGGTGGCCTTCACTTAAAGTCTGTCGGCAAGATTTTGAGAAGTATCTGGACGGCAGAATACCTTGGGCTGACGCGCAAGAAGTTCCAAAAAAACCTGCAATAAGCGTGACAAGTGTTACAGACGAGCCTGAAGAGTCATTTGTGAACACGTTTGATGCACATCAAGAACACATAAGTGAAACAGAGCAATTGCAGTAAACATCATGCCTACAGGCTGTTTATTGATGGCTGTAACACTTGTTGCACTTTATTTTCAAAAAGGAGAAACACATGAAATTTAAGTCAGAGCCTTTCGGCGCCCAAAACCAGGAGCCAGTAACGGAACCATCGCAGCCCAAAGCAACATCAGCGTTACGGGATTACTATGAAGAACTGCTGCGGCAGGAACGTGGCCCATTCGGTAAGCCGATATATCCGAACCCGTTAGCTGGTGTACCCAAGAAGAGTGAGTCTGAATAGATGCCTATCGGGAAGCGTAAGTGTTTATGCGTAACCGGTTATGCGTGGATTTAATCTATTTATTGGACATGACACATCATGAGTAAAACACCCGTCAAACGTGGCAGGCCAGCAGGAATGCGGGCTAGACAGCTAGAGTTGAAGCAAACGCTTTTGGAGTATCCAGATGTTCCCAAGGTGCTTGAGAAGGTCGTAAGTGCTGCACTGGATGATGAGCATAAGAACCAAGCAGTCGCTCAGAAGTTAGTGATGGACAGATTGCTGCCTATCAGCACCTTTGAAAAGAAGTTTGATAATCGCGAATCAATAACCATCAGAGTCAGCGTCATAGACAAGGCTCCTGAAGCAATTGAAGGCGAGGTCATTGAGAAATGCTCAGAAGATACCTAGAACAGCGTCACATAGACCTAGACAGCGGTCGCAGTTGTTTAGCTTTGGAGCGTGAATACTGGCAAGCACTTGAAGTCCTTGCCTATGAAGACGGCTGGAACAACTGGCGTGATTTCTTCTACATGCGGGTACTACCAGACAAACCCGAAGACATATCTTTAGCCAGTCATGTGCGAAAGATGGTGACTGTCTTTCTGTTTGATGAATTTGATGAACGGAGGTCTAGCGATGGAGTTGGTTAAAGACGTTGGCGGTCGTCCACAGAAGAGCCTGAGCGAGCAGCAGGTACAGGAGGTCAAAACGCTGGCCGGTGTACTCTCAAAGCAGCAGCTAGCAGCCTATTTCGGTATGTGCGAGAACACGCTCAATGAAATTTGTAAGCGTCAGCCGGAGGTTTTTGATGCATACAGGCGGGGTAGAGCCGAAACAACTGTGCAAGTCGTGTCAGCATTGATGGACGCAATTCAAAGAGGTGACATGCGAGCGATTCAGTTCTGGCTAAAGACTCAAGCTGGCTGGTCGGAGAAGCACCAATTGGAAATAGCCAAGGCGGAGCAGGGCGACAATATTGAAGACCGTCACTGGACTTTTGAAGTGATGGGAGAAAAGCCTGAGAGACTGCCGCCCAGAGAAATCAACTTTGTACGGACTGGAATGAATGCGGATGGCACCAAATATCAGTTTTCTACCGACGAGGCCGGTAACTCAATCATCATAGACCACGATGGAACGGTGTATCCCGACGATAAAGGCTAGTTTGCTGATTTGTGGATAGAAATATGGTTTTATTGGCCGCTTGTCGACAATATAGGTTTTAATACTCTCCACAAAAACAGGAGGGTTGGAATGAGTGGTTATGATTTTTTCGGGGCGGTTAATACCGTCTTTATATTTGTAAGTTTGCTTGGTGTTTTGTCACAGGTTAAAACCATATGGCAAAGGAAGAAGCAAAAAATAAATGGAGGGGCAACCGAACTGCTATCTATAAATCAGTTTACCGTCAGTTACTTAGCGTATTTCTCCTTCTTTATTTACGGTTACTCAATTGAGCCGTTCAATCATTACATTGTTTGGCCCCGCTTAATCGCAACACTCTTAGTTGGCATTATTTTGTATGAAATATGGATGGACAGAAAAACCAAGGTGTCATTTTCTATTCTAATTACAGCCATTTTTTCGCTATTAGTTGGGATATTAGGATTGTTTTATGGTGATACTTTTACTGATGAAGGGCGTTGTGTGTCGACAATCATCATTTTGGTTATCTCAGTATTGATAGCGCAGGGTTACTATCACCAGATAAGATTAATTATCAAATCAGGTTCGACTGGTGCAGTTGATTTGAAAATGAGCCAATTTATTTTGATGATGGATATATCAACAATTGCTTTTGCTCTAAGTATGGGAGTTGCTAATGGTTGGCCGTTAATGGTACTCGCTATCACAAGTGGTATCACAAAATTAATAATAATGTATCTGTTTAAATGGGTGAAGGTTAGCCCGATTGCAATACAGCGTAGAAGTAGTAGAGCCATCTAATAATTTAAATTCAAAAAGGAGCATATGTGAGTCCGATTTTTTGTATAGATTGTTATGAATCGATATCACTAATCCAGCTTCTCTCTAAAATGAAAGCTTGATATTGCCAGTCCCTCTCTGAAATAGAAACGATGGGTGTCGCCGCGATGAACAGCGGAATCCAAATGAATGTAACTGCATCCCGTAGTTTTAGCCACGTCTCTCAGCCAGTTGTAGAGTATTTTTCCGTACCCCTGGGATCTTATATTTTGCGAAGTGACCAAATCGTCGATGTAGAGGTGCTTCCCCAAAAATAGATTCGTAGCAATACGATAACCAGCGACAGCTACTATATTCTCGCCGTCCTTGAGAAAAGCAAGCTTGAATCCTTGCTTTTCCATCTCCCTGACGGCTTCTAAGAATTGATCGCGCTTCAAATGGGTTCTTAGCTCCGCCATGACATCGAAGCAATTTTCTATTTCATCATCAGATTCGGCTATCTTTGGGTTCAATTCACTCATAAACTTCAACTTCATTGCTGTGGATTAAGTTCTCTTATCAAGTAAGTTTTTAGCTTACCCGTATTCGCCAGAGTTCGGGGCTATTACGGCTAGACGCTAACGAAGTCGGCAACTAGCGCCCATTCTTTAAATGAATTTTGTTTCATTTTTATAGCCGTTTAGCAGAATGTTGGGATAGAAACATAACATTTTGTTAACGAGGGGGTCCCCTTTCCGCTGTATTCGGTCTTGGCGGTACCATCCAGCCAGATTTGTGCATATCTTTGTCTGATTTAGTGTCGTCAGTTATGTCGTGTTTTTCCGCCATCAAATTCACTTTTTTTTCAAAATCGGCTCAAGCAAGTCTGGGAAGATACTATAACTATTTCAGTAGGCGAATCGGCCTCCCGCCCGCTATATATCAAGGCGGGGCCTATATAAAACTGTGGGGGGCTAAACTGTATGAAAAGTGACCAAAAACGGCCCAAGCAGAACGTTATTGGTGGAAAAGATGGTGGAAAATAAGCCTCTAATCTCTAGAAGCCACGTGTTTACTGGTCTGTTGACTCCTGCCGGGGACACCATTTAATCCAGACGCTATTCGCGTCAATCAACTGTTTGTCTTGGCGGCATTGCGCGTAAAACCTGCTTCTCAACCCCGCTTTATTTTTCTACTTTCTCGCACAGAGCCGGAGTGCTCACTTCTAGCGCAGAAGTGGAAGCTTCGGGTTTTATCAACTGGAGCGTTGCAGCTATCACGACGCCGCCTCGGCGCAGTGTGTCAGGTATAACTGGGGCTCAGATCAGTTAGT
>Ga0255781_10001109_pt1 | contig 22188 bp, 33 predicted proteins | sample 101ome_21_FD_179979 | JGI IMG/M metagenome (GOLD analysis project Ga0255781, IMG submission 179979) | Coastal salt marsh microbial communities from the Groves Creek Marsh, Skidaway Island, Georgia - 101413BT metaG (version 2) | ecosystem: Environmental > Aquatic > Marine > Intertidal zone >... | reverse complement strand
TGACGTGGACTGGCAGTCCAACGTAGAGATAGGCGACCAGCAGGGGCGCGTGCACGCTCACATATGGCTGACTGTTCAGCACTACTCACAGATCCAGATCGACATCGCGAAGTTAACAGAGGAGGCGCGCGTGAGTTTCAACGCCGGTCTGTCGCTTAATAGCAAATTGAGGGTAACAAACCCATACGTAAATGTAAAGCTCCTACCACAGAGTGACTTCGCTAATATCATGCGCGGCTACATGCGCAAGGCCGCTAGTAGTCGCTCTTAGGCGCAAAGAGCGTCGCGTGCTTTATGACCGAGTCGTATGACTGCTTCATTGGGGGCGCCCCCCTGCGCCACCCCTGCTTTGACGGCTGCTTCTCCCACGGGACTGCCGACTGGCGCAGCGCCTGCTGCTGTGCCTTATCTAGGCGAGTCCACTCGCGCTCGTCCTGTAGGCACTGTAGGTACCTCTGCGTGCAAGGGTTATTTCTTAGCCAACTCAGATATTTGCTATTTGACGTTGTCCTAGGGCTCGGTGGGGGCGTAGAAGGCTCGTCCTCGTCACAGTCTGCCCAGCGCTGCATTGCACTACCACGCCATGCGTTTAGAAAGATTACCGGCGGCTCGGCTCGTCGGTGGGCCGGTAGGTAAGCGGCTGCCCGCGACATTCGCGATAAAAGCCGTGCATCTCGGCCGCGACAACGAGCTCCTTGCCCGTCGCTGGGGGCATCACAGCGCCCTTCGCAAGCTTGCCCGGCTGCTCCGCGCAATGCGAGACGCTGGCCTCGAACTGCGCGACCGAGCTCTGCATTTCGCCTTGGAGCTTCTGCCACTCGTCAGTGCCGATCCCGGGCGTCGGCTTGATTGCCGCCGTCGCGCGCTTCTTCTTCTCAAAGACCTGCTCGTATGTCTGCTTCGTGAAGTGCACGTAGCGCGGCGCGTGGAAGAGGCTTGGCTCGCGCGTCTTGCAGAGGATGAGTAGGTCTCCGTGCACCTCGCGCTTCAGGATCTTGGACGCGGTCGCGTTGCGCGGCAGGCCGTTGGGGTGCGTGTGGTAGCAGAAAACCGCGTCGCACTGCTTGAGCTTAGGCCGCTTCTGCACGTCCCTGAAGAAGGAGGGCACTTCTTCCTCGCCCCCGTCGCGGGGAAGCATGTAGGGCGTGCTTAGGTACTTCTCTATCGGGTAGTGCCAGCTTTGCACGCCGGTGTGCCACGGAACCTTGGCGCGCGCTGCAGGTGTCTTGTCGAGCTCGGGGGTCAGAATGACCTCAAACACGTCCCCGTTTGGGCTGACCTTGACGCCTGTAATCGGGTGTAGTGACGAGCACTTGACCGCATAGGCGTCTATGGTCAGCTTGCCGCCGAAGTGGTCCAAGTTGGAGTAGTGGAGCTCCTCGGGATGTGGGAGCGCCACCCCGCCCGTCACATCGAGCACGTGTTGGTTGACTTGGTACACCTCTTCCGCGGTCATCCTGCCCTCTTTCAACAGCTCCTGCGCATGCGCGACAACCGACTCGAAGTTGCAGTAGGAGCCCTTCTTCGTGAGCTTGCCATTCTTCATCAGAGGCATGTAAGCATTGCACTCGGCCATTGGGTAGCCCGTCCAGTCGCATGTGTAAAAGACTCGGTCGTGCAACTTGCGCTTGCCCATGGCGCCCGTTCGTGTGGGATTTATGTGTAAGTTTCCGGGAAATGGCCGTCGATTTCTTTAAATCATATCATACAAACGCTGCACTGTATAGTTGTCGTTGAGTGGACCGTTGCCGTTGCGCCGGGCCAAGGGCTGCTGGCCGTCGTGCCGCCAGCGAGTCGGGTCAAGGGCTAGCTCTGGGTTCGGCCCGCCACCAATGCTGGCATTTTTGAGTTCGCCTACACTGGCGCTGGCGTCGTTCTGCAGACTGTGCATCAGCGCTACCGCGCCTGCGACCATAATGATCTGGCCAAGAGTGTCGCTCATCTCGACAAAGCGGCCGGAAAATTAGTTCTGGTGTACGCGAGCGCCACGAGTTCGCTCCGCCTCGCGCATCTCGGCCTCGATGTCACCAGTGCTCTTCTCAACAAGCTGGCCCGATCGCAGAAGCTGCGAAATAGATGGGAGCTTCCCGAAGTTGCGGCTATCACGCGGCGCCCCACGCCACGACCGGCAGCCGAGCAGGTCACGCGGCTGCGAGTAGAGATCACTCTTGTTGATCTCTGCAACTGATGGTATATATGGAGTAGGAAATGGGTTGCGAGTCGTCTGCTCCCAATTTTGAAGTTCCTTAACTCGCTGTGCGTCGTAGAAGCGGCCGCGATCGGCGCTCTTTACGTGCCCGTCGTGGCTGTCGTGGATCCACTGCTTTGTCAAGGGTGGATCAACAGTCATCGTGTGCCCGCCCCAGTCCACCCACTGGTCGGGGTGAGCGTCTGCCTTACTTGGCGTCTCGGCTGCGTGCATGTACTGTCTATACTCATCTGCGTCGAGGTGCACAGAGCCCATATCACATCTGCTTCTCTAGAAAGTCTTTTTCAAGAACCTCAGCGGGTTCAGCATCAGCCTCTTCAGGCTCGGTGACTGCTTGCTCTAGGTTGCGCTGGAAACCTTGCTCATACGCCGTGCCAGTGTTGGCGCCCGGACCACCAAGTGCAGCTGGCCGCTCCGACGGTGTAGTCAGGTGTTGCCTTAGAGGTGTTGTGCCATACACAAGCACGTAGACAGCAGCTAATCCTATAACCACGAATGTCAGCATACTAGTGCTAGTCGTTCAGAATAATCTAAGTGGGGTTTGCTATGGGCAAGGGCCAGAGTAAGCCCGCTTACAAGCCAGAGAAGTTAGGCACGTACAGCGGCATAGATATCATCCCGCGCAACTTCGGGGAGTGGTGGCAGGAGAACTTCTACATGAACGCAGGTGAGCGATTCACGAACAGGCTTATTACTGAACGCCAGGAGCAGATCAGAGACCAGTTCACAGACGACACGAGACAGGCAGAGTACGACATCTTCATGGGTCTGTGGGCTAAAGACGGGGAGTTCACGAAGTCGTACACTGGCTCTGAAGAGATACTGACCTCTGATAAGTGGCCCGAGAGCGTCAAAGAGGTCAGTGGTGTCCTAGAGAGCAGCTTCAACATATTTAGAGCGAACCACAACGCGGTTCTGCGCACCTACAAGGAGTTCCGAGACGAGCACGGTGTAGTCAGCAACCCCCATGGACTAGGGGACCGTGTTAGGCCAAGGTGCGCTCGAGACGGCGGCACGTGTCCAGAGTGGAATAAGTCCTTCAGGGAAGAGTTCGAGGGCGACTTGCCCGTTGACATTCGGCAGTTGGAGGGCGAAGGCCTCGACAGGTTCAACAGGTACATGATGATGAGGGGTGAGGAGAATGGCCTGGCGAAGGCCATGCTTGTGACGGATATGATACCCTTTGTGGGTGGGATAGTCCGTTCTGCTGGCTGTGCTACGGCCAGGGACGCCGAGGTCAGAGCCGACAACTGTAAGTGGGCAAGAAATGACTTCCTTATAGACGGAGCGGCTGAATTGATTGGGCCTTTAGTACGCGTCGCAGGAGCGGGCGGACGCGCGGTTTACGCTGCCGTCAAAGGAGGGAGGGTGGCGGCTGGGGATGCAGTACACGGGGCTACGGATTTTGCGCGTGGGCTCGAAGGTGCGGGTATCCATTCAGCGGAAGGGGTTGGGGAAGTGGCGCCAAGGCTCGAAAGTGATGCTGAGAGGGTAGTTAAGCCCGAGCCTCCCGCTGGCGTGTCGGGGCCACCTAAGTCTAAGGCCCCCGCACAGAAGCCGAAGCCGACGCCAAAGACTCGCATGCCAGAGCCCGGGCCACCTAAAGCCCCGGTGCCAAAGAAGGCGCCGAATCCAGTTAAACCCCCCAGGTGGAACGCGCAGATCCTGAAGGCTGGAGGCAAATACCTTCCACACGCTGCACTTATAGGTGCTGGAGGGGCTCTTACGGGGTACACCATTGCCAATGACGATGGGGACCTGCCTGGGGATGTCGGGTGGCATGATGATACGATCGTTGTTGGCGACCAGCCGATAGCCCCGGATGTGAAGTCACACATTCCCGGCGAGGACGACCACGTGTCGTACAACCCCGACTTGGAGTTTGCTGCGCCAGACGACCTTTATACTGTCGACGTGTCAGCTGGCATGCACAGCGAGCACATGCTCGAAACTGTCCTCCTAGTGGCACTGACCGGCGCCACGCTCTACTACGCGTACAGGCGAATGAGTTAAGCTCGTTTAAAAAGAGTGTACCCTTCGTACACAACAAAAATGGCGCCCATAGTGATAAGCAGTGTCGCGCCCCCTACACCTACGGCCTTGGCGATCGGTGAGTTTGCTATAGAGTTACCCAGTTTGTCTAGCTCAGCCTCCGCGAATTTCTCGGCATCCTTCAGTGCGTCTACAACTGCCTTCTCGCCGTCTTTCAGGGCTTGACCTATATCGAGCTGCGAAAGTGCGATACCACCACCAACACCAAGTGCAACGGCTCCTATGCCGGCTCCTACTTTCACGGGGTTGCGCACAATGTACCCTGGGATACCGCCCGGTTTTGCAGGCTTCGGCGGTGCGGAGTGTGTTGGTGCTGCCCGCGCGGCCTCAGCTTCCTCACGAGCAATCGCTCCTTCAGCTGTGCGAGATACGCCTCCTCCCTCCCGTACCGCACCAGTAAGCTCGTGAGTTGCTGGTGTATGTGCGGCGGCCGAAACTCCATCTGCTACTGCATGGTCCGCCTCGCGAAAGAATATGCGCCAAATGGAGCGCGACATACTAAACTAGACGTGGAAAAAAGTTAGGTAGCGTAGATTGTGCTGTAGCCAGTACTTGTGGGCGGGGGGTTATATAGAAAATCAAAGATCGGCACCCGACTCTACCTTCACACTTGCATTCATCTTGCTCAGTGCGTTTGCGATGCGAGGGTCGCCACTGTTCGCGCCGTGCACTGTCATGATCACAGAGCCAAGTGCGAGAGCAAGGCGCATCTCCGGGCCAAGGTACATTGACGAGCCGTACTTGATAAGCAGCTCGTCGACGATGGGCTCAAATTGATCCATGTTGTCCTTGGTCACCTGGCCCAGACCGTTGAGGTTGAGGCCAAACGGGTTGAAGACGTCTCTGTGCACTGCCTCGACGATGCACATGGAGCCGTGGAGCAGCATTGGACCGACCCCGCCGCCCTTGTCCCCAGAGCCGAGCTGCTTCTCGTAGTAGTGCAGCTCGTCGTACAGCTCGTCGGCGCTCGACTTCGAAGAGACGTTGTTCCGCTTCTTGAGGTGCGGGAAGCGCTCCCTGTACGCCTCAATGCGGTCGATCAGGTAGGGCTTGTCGACTTCAATCGGGGCCGCTGCGGGTGCAGCCGCTGGAGCGCGGGGCTTGGGGGCAGGCGCTTTGGGCGCCTGTGTGCTTGCGGCCGCCAGCCTCTGTTCCTTAGCCTGAAGCCGAGCCTCCTTGGCCAACTCTGCCTCTGTGGGTGCCTTACTACTCTTCGTGTTCTTTTTCGCCTTCTCTTCCGCAATTGCGGCCGGGTCGAGGCCGCCCATCATCATCGGGTCAGACGGGCCACTCATAAAAGATATTTGCTGTATACTACTCGTTAGATTTATTGATCACATCACGAAACAACTCCATATAGCGCCAAAACTTAGGGTGCAAGTCCTCACGCGCCTTCACCGAGTGCAGCAGGCACGAGACCGCATGCGCCATCTGTGCCGCTTCGCTGTCGAGTAGCTGTACCAACCCAAGCCAGTCACGGTTGGCAATGATCGCTGGTTTGCCTGCAATAATCTGCGCTAGCATGACTACCTCAAGCTCAGTGCGCCCCTGTGCGAACTGCACTGGGCTGATGGCGAGATCACCCCCGCCCACTTCATTCTCAATCCATTGCGCCATGTTGCACAGCTTGGTCTTCAGGAAGGCGCCGACCGTCTCGCTCATGTGAAAAGGAACGTGGCGAGAGCTACCATCGAAGGGAGCAGTAGAAAATGTGTGGTCGTTGCGTCTAGCTCCTGGGAGAGCAAAGAGAAGGGTCTCATGCTTCCGTCCTCTCGGAAGGCGGCCGCCGGCTTTCCTGCGATGTAAAGCAGCCCGGCTGCTGTGACGCCTGCGCAAAACGCACGGCTGCTTGGCTGACCTAGCCCACACTTCACGAGGATGCCGCGCACACCGTCCACTGTTTCGACAACGGCGGCCATACTTGCTTACTGCAATGTTAGAAAGTCTAGCCGATACTCGCCGGGACCGGACGCCGTCTCCCAGGATCATAGGCGGCTGCCCCGACTGGGGCAGTCGATGTATCGGTGTTATAAAGGGCCTTTGCGTACGCTTCCACATTGCGCTGGTTGCTGAGTGGCTGGTTCTCCTGGTCGGACAAGGTCCAGTCATCTGGATTAGCTGGCTTCTTGCCATATTTTGCACTGGCGTATGGCAGCCTAATACCTCCCGGATTACGAGTGTCAAGGCCCCAGTAGAAGGGAGAGAGGTAGCCAGCAGTGTACTGATGGTCGACACTCCTTTGGTCTGTCAGATTTGGACCTGATATCTTGCCCTGGTCACGCCAGTAGAGGAAGAGCAGGTCATCGAAGGTGTTCACGCCCCACTGATCAATCATCTGTGAGCGGATTGCGTATTCGTAGTCGGTCTTAATTTGCTTAATACGGCGCTCGATAAACTGTGGGTAGATCTCCATGAGCTTCGGCATATTACCGGGCTTGCGCAGGTCAAAGAATGTGTTCACGTAGCGGTCGAGGTCCGCAACCTCTGCCTGGTCTTTCATGTACTTGACATATTCAACCTCCTCGTCCGTAATAGGATCGGTACGGATCACGCCAGCTTTATTGCCTGCTTCAGACTCGCGGATCGCGTTGCGGACGATCTCGCGCGTCGCAAGGTTTTCCTTCTGTGCAGTAGGAACACTGTACTTGACGGGCATGCCCTCCGTCAGGTTGTAGTCCTGTGGGACCTGGCCCGGACGAGGACCGATGCCAGGCCCCCCATTCGCCTGCAACAGGTTACCGATATCCTGCTGGCCGGGCACTGCTGGCGGAGCGTAGCGCTGGCGGTGGGCCAGCTCTGCTGCGCTGAGGCTCGTACCAAATGCACGACCGGTGTCCGGTGGAGCGCCCTGCTCCCCAGCAGCATTATACAATTTCATAACGCTAGGTCCTCCCACGTCCATACCCATGGTTATTCACAGCACTGACCTCAGAAATAATAAAGCTTAGCGGCTACTAGTGAGCACCTTGAACCATAAGTGCAGTTTGTTCACCCTAGCTGGCTCGCCATTCATGTTCAGCACCTCTACTGTCAGCGTCTTCAGTGGGTGTGCTGAACTCACCACAGCGGTCGCAATTCCTGCAGGGTCGTGCATCTCGTACTCCACTGCTCCGAGCGGCCTGTGCACGGAGTTACCGGCGCTGATGACTGCGAATCCGTTGTGGACTCCAGGCTTGTTGCTAAGTAGCCCGCCCCCTCCCTGCAGTTCCTTAATCCGCAACGTGTAGTAGTCTTGCGAGCGCAGATTCAGGTCGAGGTAGCCCGGATCTGAGCTCCGGATATGATACCCAACTAGAGTGATGCGGCGCACGTCCGAGATTCCGCGGTCGAGTGTCAGCTTAAGCTCTGACGTGGCTGGGTACCTCATTCTGTAGACGTGATGCGGCACACTTATGTTTGCAGTATTAGGTACATTGTTCCGAACCGCGACATGGTTGACCAATATTTCTCCTCCTATGCTGCCTTCTGGTTCAGATGTTAAGCGGAGTCTGACACTAGTGGCGTCAGCCGTAAACGTAAGCCAACTATAGAAGTTTATGTACCATTTCTCAGAATAAGCAGCTGGATTAATAGTTACCGATTGCAGGGAGCTACCAGAGGCTGTAGAAAACGCTTCTATTGTAAGAGTCGCTACACCATTCGCTTGAACACTACCTTTAGCAATCCTTGTGTCCACCACATACTCGTGGCCTTCAATAACAGTAAAAATTTGCTCTATGTAGGTTCCATTCCCTAAGCCGAGGTTCGGATCTTCTGCCTCTACATCCTGATCGTACACCCGAAGGTATGGCCCGCTTGAAGTTGCATTAGTTGACCATCCATCCAGTGCTGTTATTATGGCCCCACTTGTGGATGGGAGAGAGCCCATTCCAAAGTAAGCATTCGCTATATTGGGATCAGGCGTATCCAAGTGGGTAAACTTATTTGCGTGTGTGATTTGAATTGGAGTGGGATGCCACCAAGTTGCTCCTACAGCCGGCAAGTAACTCGCGAGCTGCGTAGCGTTAAGCGGGGTATTTACCCTATACATATATTTACCAGTTGGGTTGTGACTTGTTCCACTTGAGGCACCGGCAGCATTAAGAGATACTGTGGGTCCAATCTGGCAAGTCGTGCTGAGACCATTGTAGACGCGTTTAATCGGGCCCACAACCTCGAGGATAGTCACATAGTCAGAAAAGCCCATCTGACCATTGTTGTCTGCGGGTGAGCCTACGCGTATGGTGTCACCAACGCTGAGCAGGCCAGCATACGATGTACTAGACTCCATATTTGCAGGCGCAAGCCACACAGTCGATTGATCCACAATGCTGCACTCCAAGTCCCGCCGCGTTACCGAGAGCAGCGAAAATTCAGAATAGTCCCCATCGTTGATTGTAACGAGCGCTTCATCAACCGTTTCGTCGTGATTCGTCAGGAAGACTGCATGTTCTCTGAAACTTCCACTTGAGGACATATGCACTCGAGAGCTTGGAAAATGGACCAGCACTTCTTCCAATGCGAGTAGTACAGCACGGTGACAATGCAATGGTGGTGGTCACTGCTCAGGGCGATGTGGACGCTGCTTTTGCTGACATGGAGCACCTACTTGCTTCAGAGGAGCATGCCAGCAAGTGCGACGGCCGCAGCTGTGCTAGCTGCGGCGGTGGCGAATTCGTCTACTGTGGGTCCGGTACGCCACACCCCGGATCCCGTGTCTGTTCAGCTTGCGGTGTGGTTCAGAGCGGCAACGTATACTTTGAAACTATGTATGGCAACTTTGTTCCTACTCGGGGAAGCAATTACAAGCGGATCCACCACTGGCATGAGCGCATTAGCCAGCTGTTTATACACGAGTCTGAGATTCCGAGCGAGCAGATGCTGCTCATTGCTGAGAAGCTATGTGACGGCTCGCACCAAGTGCTCAACAAGGACTCAATTCGCACAGTACTCAGATCTCTGAACATGCAGCTGTACATCGAGAAGTGGCTGCAGATCATCTACCGCATCACGGGCGTGCGGCCGCCGCGCCCGGGCCCACTCCTCGTGCAGCAGCTCGACAATATGTTCCACGAGCTGCAGCGGCCCTTCGACGCCTTCAAAACGCCAGGGCGCAAGAACTTCCTAAACTACAACTACGTGTTTCGGCGCCTCTTCCACGTGATCGGCTGTGCGAAATTCTCCATGTTCTTCCCCCTGATTAAGTCACAAAGCAAGCTGAAGGCGCTGGATCGGATGTGGGAAGCCATGGCAACGAGTCTCAACTGGGAGATCACACCCCTGCAACCGGTGCCTTGCTTTTCTGTACAGCTTGCAGAGCCATCGTCTTTGCTATCGCGCTTAGCTTCGCAATCCGCGCTGCAAAGTCCGGTTGAGCGGCCAATAGTGTCCCTGAGAACAGAATGCCATAAGTGGGATCGGAGGGCGACATTCGAGGACCCACAATTGAAATTGCCGCGCCCGTCAGCCCCGCTTGCACCAGAGCTTCAAAAGCTAGGCTTGAAGCGGAGGCGCCTTCGGTGAACCTAGGAATCATGCCCTCCACGAGCGCGCCAAGTAGGGTGCCAGCCGCAGCCTGTGTAACTGAGACTTGAATAGAGAGAGCAGTGGACATTGCGTACATAAACTAGAAAAAGCACCTATCCTATATCATCTGATTGAATGGCGCTGGCATGATATCATCTACAGTCATGAGGCGGGAGTATGAGCCGGGCCCCTCTTGCGGTGGGATGTCACTTCCCTCGCCCGATATTGCGCTCTGCCAGTATTCCTTGCTCCCCATTGCAAACTCACCCGGGTCAACTGCCTTCCACCACGCAAAGAGCTCTATTGGATCGACCTTCTTCTCTGGGCTAGTGTCAACCACTAGCACCTCGTTGTCCTCTGTGTACGCATCCAACATTTGCGCAAAGGCGTCCTTAGTTAGCGAGTCTGCGAAGTCCTCCCATAGCGCTTCACGCTGTCTCTGCTGGGCGCATTTCATGAGGAAGGCGTAGTCGGTGTTACCACGCAGCGTTGGTGTGATGGCCTTCGCATATTGCGACGTGATCATCACGAATAATCTGTAGTGCCGCCCAGCTACAAACAACTCCATGAGGTTCTCATCGTACTTGAGACGCTGATCCGAGATCACGTCATCGAGCAGTACGAAGAATGGCGCCTTCTCATCCTTCTCCTCCCTGGTCAGGGAGTTGTCGTTGAGTATGTCCTTCTGTCTCTTAAATACCGCGTCTAGGATTTCTGGCTCATACTTGGGGTAAATGTATTTACTCGGCACGTATTGCCGCCAGAACTTGTTAAGCTCATCGGTTTGCGAGATCACAATACCAGCTGGAATCTTGTCCCTCATGAGGTACATAATATTGCGAAGTAGCCACGACTTACCAGTGCGGCGCTTACCGATCGCAACGATCGTAGCATCAAGCTTGATCTCTTCTGGGTCAAACTCAAGCAGATCAGGCAGGCATACTTCCGCATACAAGTCTGAGGCTAAAACGGGCATAGTGGCATGCTTGCCGTAAGTGGTTGCCCTTGGTGCTGCATCTGGAGGGGCTGTTGAGGGCTGTTGGCACGTCGACACGCGTGGATTCGTCTTACGCTCCGCACTGGGCTTAGAGTTGTAGTCAGGTGGATTGCTCATGTCTTTTTAATATGAGAATAAATGGAGCGCTAGTCAGAAAACTGTTCGCCACACACGAGCACCGTTGCGGGGCTCTCGTACTCCCTCGCAAAGTCGTATTGGAAGCTCCCGAAGATGGGCACACTGGTCTTGGCCTCGAGCTTGGAGCGCTGGCAGATGACGGCCACATCCTCAAAGCCCCAGTGGATGCCGAACTTGTCTCCACCAACGCCGGTGTACACTTGGTTGGCAAAGATGGTGGCTGCCACCACATCCCCAGGGCTAACTATGCCGTTCGGGACAACGGCGCCATTCGAGTCGCAAATGGTGATAGCGCGCTCAAACTTGCCCCCCATTCCGTCGTTTGCGTACTTAGCGCTCGATGCGTTCACCGTGTGGCCAATAAGGGAGCCACTCATCTTGTCGTACTTAGGGCGCACCGTGCGAATCTGCAGCATCTTGACCTCCTCGCGGGAGAGGTTCTTCCGGCCGAGGATCTTGAGCTGCTCCCCATGCACAAAGTCGAGCAACTTCTCGTCAATGCTGGTCAGCATCTCGGAGAAGGCCTTGTACTGCGCGTTGTCGACGCCGTTGATCTGTGCGTCGGTCAGGTCGAGCGAAAACTTAGCCTTTGTCACGTCAGCCGGGCCGTACATCGTGCCGAAGTTACCGTCGCCAGTCACGCGCGGCCAATTTGTCACACACGCGGGCGTGACCATGCACACCTCTGTCATACTCGGCGTCTTCAGCATGCTGATTGTCGGCTTGCCGCTTCTGTCCTGTCCAAGAGAGAAGGCGAGGTTGTCGGCGTTGAGCTCTTGCCAGGGCGTGTAGTCGCGGGACGTGTTCTTCATTGGTAGAAGCGGGCTGGGAGAGGCTGTAGGCGCGTTCCTGTAGAGGTGGTTAGAATATTGAGTGTGTCGATACTGGGCATATATTGCCACGTATCCTGCTCCTTAGGCAGGAGTATTGAGCCGGCCTGTGTCTGCACAGCTTCCCCACGCGCTGCGATCGGATCGGCGAGGCCCCGCAGCGTCATCTTGGCTGTAGAGGCTACCTTCTTGCTACCAAAGGATGGAATTAGGCCGTCGTCACGACGCGACTGCTCTTTCGAGCACCAGGCCGGACCATAGCCAATGTCGTAGGTAGGCACTGTTCCAAGATATGGCTCACCTTTGTCGGCATTAGGAGAGCGGGCTGCAAACTCGTTCAGACACTGACCAAAGACGTGCTGTGCCATCTCAACACTCATAAATTAGATTTTCTTTTCAATAGCACAGGGAATGAGACTGCCAACCTGGCTACTTCAGCGGCGTAACCCAGCTTGGCTGCAGCACCAACGGCGCTCCCTGCCCCAGTGGCTATACTCCGTGCGCTACCCCGTACCAGGTAGAGTGCAGTACTACGGCCGAGCTTATCGGTACCACTACTGGCATCTACCACGGGGTTAGAACACGCCACGCGGCCGCTTCAACGGCGGCTCATCCTCGTCCTCGGGTTCTGGGCTCGGGGGCGGAAATGACGGATCTGCATTAGCCCACACCTTGTAGTTGATGTGAGCACGCATGCTCCGCTCAATGCAGAAGGTGATGTCGCTCTTCTGGGAGTGAGAGAGAGGCGGCGGTGCCGACATGTTGGCCTCCATTGCGGCATAAATCTGACCGTAGTAACTGAGGAGGTAGTCAAATGCAGCCGCATCGCGCGTCACGCGGTACACAACTGACCCTTCTGGGCACCAAGAGATGAAGTCGCACCACTCCCGGTTGCAGATCTCAAGCAGCGCATTCATCTGTAAGTAGTAATGCGCCGGGATCTCCTTGTGCAGGCGGCCCCCGCCCTTCTTGTAGTAGTAAGGACACTTAGCCTCCACCATACCCATGGCCCCGACAAGGCCGTCGGGTGAGCCGGCAATCCACGGAATTGTAGGATGCACGTGCAGACCGGTTGCGTTCACCACGTTCCCGGTCAGTGTTTGGTAGTCTAAGAGTGCATTTGCCTCGTTGTCCGTGCCCCACCGCGTCGCGTCATTGCCCTCAAAGGTGTCGGTGCCTTGTGCACGGCGGAAAGCTTCAACGCGGGATGTATAGTTTACAAGTCCCAATAAGGCGCCTAGATTCGATGCGGTCAACTTGCCACGCCGGGCAGCGCGCCATGATTCGCTTCGTTGTTGCCCCTCCATACTTATACATGTGTCAGAATAAGGTGGATACAATTATCTGATGAATGTCTATTAATGCCGTGGAACTGGACGGCGCCTAGTTCAGCTCGCGGCACGCCGGCTGAAGCAGCTCAGCCGGGAGCTTGGCCGCAATATCAGAATGAAGTGTTACTCAAGACTCTACAGCAGCGCGAGAAGGCTGCAACTGGACTGTCAGAGGCTGCGAAAGGGACATATCTCGACAAAGCGTCGCGCAACTTTGAGGAGGAAGCAGACGAGGCGCTGCATGCTGAATTTCAGGACTGGTTGCAGGGTAAGCATGACGCAAATGTGAATAACGATCTCTACCTGAACAACGTAGACGGTGCCCCTGTGCGCAGACACATTTACGGGCCAAAAGCTGGGCAACCTTATGATGGGTGGCATCATACACCCTGGCGTGACAGACAGCTGACGCATTTGTCGGGTGTTCGCGACCACTTGCGCGCCCAGGCGGCGGCGAAGAACGAGCACGAGCTTCAAATGAACTTCCTTGCTGAGCATGGGCCATCTAACTTGCAAGAGGCGTGGATGTACTTTAAGCACTGGGTTAAACAGCGTCCGCTCAAGCTTGGCCCCCAAAGGGGGCTGGGTGAGAGCGCATATGATCTTGGCGAACGGTCACGCGGCTTCAATTTGCCACCGGATGAGGCAGGGTATCAGCAACAGCCCTCTTGGCGCAACACAGATGGGCCACTTACAGGACCACGTATCCCACCCGCCAAGCCATACCCCCCCCCACCAGAAGATGATGACGATGACAGCGATAGGCCGAGTGTTGATTATGGAGAGGACGAGAAGGATGAGGAGCTCCCCTCGCCGCAGTCGGACGGGGAAGAGGAGGCTCGAATTGCGGAGGAAGTTAAGGACGTTGCAGAGTCGTTTGTGGAACGAGTCGTCGCTGCAGCAAACATCGCAGAGGAAGCAGCGGAGGAGGCGACAGGAGCAGCTGCCAGTGCAGCCGTGGAGAATCTGAACGAAGCTGGTCTTCCCGAAGCAGCAGAGTTTGTTGACGCTGAAGAGGCGGAAATTGCCGCTCGAGAAGAACTTCGGCGTCAGCTAGCCGACTTTTCTGCGAAATACCTGGACATCCCGAGCGGCCTTATTAGTAGGAACTTCGAACACATAGCCGACTGGAGAATTCATCATAGAGTTCACAGGGATGACTTCGTACAGCATTATGACTCTCTAGTTAAGCAGATGATGAAGGAGGCAAGTGAATTCGCAAAGAAGAATGGAACGGATGAGCGACAGCAGCAGGAAGCGATCCTGAAACACTTGGATAATGTACTCGTTCTAAAGGCTAAGGATGGAGCATTTGGAGCAGATCCAGCAGCACAGCGGGAATGGGTCCGTATGCTAAAGGCGGCTGCTGAGCAAATTGCAAAGGGTAAGAAGACGACGAAATCGACATATCACGTCACTAAAGCAATGAACGTGCCCAGGAGATCGGCGCGCCATCGTTAGCGATGCAACCCGGTCGCCGAAGCGGCCGCGAACGTCTGAGCCCCTTGAATGGCTCGATTAGACTTTCTAAGTAGGAAGTGCCATGGATCCTCGTTACGCCGCTGCGCTGAAACGACTCGAGGCTGGGGTCCCGGCGCCGTGGAGTTCAAGTGGTAGCTATATAGAGGATCTGCGACGACAGTGGAGCCCTTCGCATCACAACACATTTGAACGCGCGATGCAGTTCCGCATGCGCGAGCAGGAGCATCTGGCAAGTGTGAAGGAGGAGAGAGATGACCTACACATGCAGCTCAGAGACGCCAGAATGGAAAGATTGAAGATGCAGCACAAACTAGAAATGGAAATTTCCAATTTGAAGCTACTTAATGGCAGGCGCTCCAGGGATCGCAGCGTTGGCACTGGGGGGTCTGGTCCTATACGAGTTCAGCCGCCGACAGACGGCGTCGGACCTCACGAAGAGCAGCGTGCAGCAGAACAGCAGCACGACCACGCGGCAGCGCAACCTTGCGGAGATGGATCACCCAGCGAATCACCAGATCTGGGTGGACACGCCAGTGAACACAGTGTTGGAGAACGGCCCGACGGGGCAGACACTGTCGCAGGTGTACCGCCAGCAGAGGGCGCAGTACGTGAAGGAGGCGAGTGCTAGTCCGGGGGTGAATTTAGTAGCTCACATGGTGGCGTAGGCTTTTTCTGAATATATGTAGCAGTAGAAACCATGCCGCAACTTCAGATTAATCAGGGTCCTCAGGATGCACTTCTGTATGACAACTCGCGCTCCTACTTCACGAATGTCGGCTACGTCCGCACCTCTAACTTCCAGATGGAGCTTCGCGACGTTGACTCGCAGAACCAGGCCAAGCTCGGATCGACCGTCCAGTTCGTCATTCCGAAGGCCGCTGACTTGCTTGGGCCGGTTGATCTCTTGCTGACGACGACGGTACCAACTGCTGGCGCTGAATCCGGCCATCACTCCTCCTGGGTCAAGAAGTTCGGCTTTGCGTGTATCGAGCAGATTACCTTCTCTGTCGGCTCGCATGACATCGAGAAGATCAGCGGCGAGCAGCTTGACATCATCAACGAGCTCATGCGTGACGACGAGTCACGCTACACGAGCATTATCGGCAACACTACTGAGGCTTATCCGACGGCTAGTGGTTCTCTGCTGCTTACTGATACTGATGGAACCACCTATGGTACCGCTTGCTCGTTCATTGTCCCACTCGGCCTCTTCTTCACGAAGCACCCGTCGCAGTATTTCCCACTTGCGGCGATTGCGGGCTGCAACGATGTGCGCATCTCGATCCGCTTCCGCCAGAAGAACGATCTGATCCACGCGACATCGGGCATCACTGTGAACAGTGTTAACGCTGATCTCGATTCGTCACTATGCAAGCTGCGTTGCCACTACATTCACGTTACGGGTCCAGAGGCCACCACGCTCATGAACAAGGAACATGTCCGCCTGCTCAAGCTGTGGCACCACGATAGCAAGTCCATTGGAGATGGTGATACGAGGTGCAGCTTGGACCTTTCCTTCCTGCACCCAGTCAGTGAGCTTATCCTCGTCCTGCGCCAGAATGCTAAGGTTTCTGGAAGCGACCACGATGTTCGTGACTTCTTCACGTACGAGACGAACATGACCAACTTCAGCCTTACGCTCAACGGGCAGGAGCGCCACCCGTCGTTGAGCAATGGCATCGACAAGAAGTATCTTCAGGAGCGCCTCATGCCAATGCTCCACAGCAACACGTCGGTGAATCACCCGACGCCAATCTCAGCACCTGTAAGCCTTAATGGTGTGACCATTACAACTGACGTTAGCGGCACAGGTGCCGGCACCAACGTTAATGCTGTTGTTACGGGCACCGCCACTGCGAGTGTCAACAACAGTCTGGGCGACCTTCTTGATCGCAAGGAGATCATTGTGTACCCGTTCTCTCTCAACCCAGAGGGCTCTAACCCGGCTGGCGCCGTCAACTTCTCGAAGGTGTCACACGCCAGGCTGACTGTCGACATGACTGCTGTTAGTGGCGAGCACACGTTGGATGTGTATGCTGTGTACTACAACTGGCTGCAGATTAAGGATGGCCGCGCGCTCACGAGCTTCGCGTAATTAATCTAACTCACTAGGCGTGTATGGATGACCAAATCCTTCAGCTACTAACCACGCTCGGCGAGGCCACAGGTATTACTGGCCTAGTCGCAGCGACGATAGCTCTGCTACTCAAAATGATAAGGAAGAATGGCTGCACCTGCAGCGTCTTCAGTTGCTCCGGATCACAGCTCTTCCTCCTTGATTGTGAGAAGGGCGCCCCGGGCAAGCGTCACAAAATAGAGGGGTCAACTGAGGACTCCTCCAGTGTCTGATACTTTCTAAAAATAGGTAAAGTGCTCAATGAGCTACGTAATAGCAATAGACGTGGGCGTCAAGAACCTGGGCGTCTGCATTTTTGATTTTAGATCTGCAAAGATAGTAGAGTGGTCGAATGTCGACCTAGTTGCGCGCGGGCCGTATGTGCCACAGCACAACGTCTCCTACGTGCGCACCTTCATTCAACGCTTCAAACCGTATTTCGACGACATGTTCGCACTCGTTGTGGAGAAACAGATGCGGATGAACATGCGCATCATAGAGAGCGTACTGGAGGCCCTCTTCTTCGAGCAGTGCATCCGAGTCAGCCCGAGGTCGGTCAAGGTTCACTACGATATTAGCACGAAGAACTACACCAGTAACAAGCGCAAGGCGGTGGAGTGGGCTACACAGTTTGTCTCTAATAACTCCTGCACCTTCGAACCCAGCCTCGTAGACAAGTTCCTAGCTGCGAAGAAGCAGGACGACTACTCTGATGCACTGCTGTTGCTCATGTACTACCTAGATACATATTCCAATCAGCTTACTACGGCCGTGCCAGACTTTGTGCATGTCCTCCTTTAAGGGTGATCAGCGCTACCGCTCTCACGTCGATGATGCTCCATATGACTCGCCTAGCAGCGAAGAGCATGAGGAGGAGTTGGTCAAACCTCCAGTCAAGTATTTCCACACATTCGTGGAAGAGTGGTACGAGGAGATAGAGAGGATGTATACTGCCTACATGGATACCGGCAGGGAGGTGTTTGGGGGGGCGTTCTTCCAACTTGGCACCATCGCAGATTTCGCGGCTCACATCTGGCAGTTTACACAGCCGGGTGAGTTGCGCACTCTTTCTAGACGCCCAGGTAAGAGTACCAATGAGCCCTTGGATCGTTGGACTTGGAGCAGCAGCACTCTACCTATTCAATAAGAATACGCAACTTGTGGGCCGCCTTGAGCATGCAGTTGACCAGTATTATGATGCCGCAGCTCCGGCCACCGACGGTGTGACCTCAGCCGAAATTAGGGCGACACGCGCGGTGCCAGACGCTTACCACACTTACGGGGACATGAACGCGGCGGCTCCGAAAGAGCGCCAGCTCGAGCTGGAGGCGAGGCGCGCGCAGGCAGCAGAGGAAGTCGAGCAATTTAATTCTCCGAATTGCGCTTTGCCGAAGATTGAGGGCGTGGTGATGCAGTTTGATCGCCGCGGGATTTAGCTAGACGCTGCTTGTGTGCCTCACGGTTGCGCTCGCGCCGAGTGTCGTACGACTCCTTATTCTTAGCCTCATATTGCTGTGCCTGCATGTAGAGGCGACGAGCGTGCTCCTGGGCTGCATAAGCTTCTCGACTTGCGCGAAATCCAGGCACGTACTTGTCCTGCATGTGCAAATACCAGCTATCAAGGTCCCTGCCCAGCGAATCGGTCACCTGTGTCGTCAGTTGATTAATAATGTGTTGCGACATACACAGTCTGACATTGGAAGATTTTTCTAGACCTCTGCTAATATGACCGTAAGCTTGACTAGCATTCCTGTCGTGGGCCAGTATTTTGATTGTGGCAGCATGTATAAGTCAATGGCAGCTGGTGCGCTTATGGCCGCTACTAACACTGACCTTGCTTTCGCGCCACTTGCTGGCCCTTATACCCACTTTGCACTCGCGGGCGTCGCTATGGACTCGTTTTGCAAAGGTCGGTACACCCCCGACTTCGACCGACAGCTAGCATACAACGCGGCTGCCGGCATTGCGGGTGGTCTTGCGATGCGAATCCTGCTGCCCAGGGGTCTATTTACCATGCCCATTATGGGCACGCCGGTGTAATGTCTAGGAAACTTCCACTTACAATGGTTGTTTTACCAAAATATGAGCCACGCCAGCGCCAACTGACCGCGCATTGCCAGTGGTGCTGTCAGATTCAAGCCAGGAAGGCCATGTTCAAGCTCGTCGATGGGCCGATCGAGTACTGGTTCTGCAGCAGTGATCATGCAGAGCTCTGGCTGGAGTTCAGACACAAAGCACTCACGTACCATCTGTGTCGCATGCTTCCGCAGGAGCGAGCAGCTGAGCTTGGAGGTCAAAGCATGGAGGAAAGAATTTCTGCGCTGTATCCTGACCTATGCGATCGCAGCCAATTGTGAGTGCACTGCTTGCTTTCGCACTCTACACGACCGTCAAATGTCCGTGTGCTAAGACACTTAGCTGCCACTTGCCCGAGTTCTACGGGTCAGTGGGTGCAGCCGCTGTGTTGGTTTTTCTAGAAAACAGGTAAAATAATGCCTAAAGCTAAAAAGAAGAAGTAATATTCTCATCCAAGTCTACAATGATCGTCTACCTCCTCGTGCCGGTCGCTACAACGCTGACACTGGCCATCCTCAGCCGCACGTGTATGCCGGTCAAACTGAGCATGAAACTCAAGTTAGGGCACAATATTCTGGATATAGAGTGATGCTGCTCACTCTCTTGCTACTGTGTTGGGTGCATAGGCATGGCTTCATGGAACTCGGGCAGCGACCCTTTCGAGGTGGGGGGGTGCGCGATGTGCCGTGGGCTCAGGGGGCACGCGATACTGAGGAAGCTCCTGTACTACGACCTCGACAAGGAGTACAGGAGGGCGATGAGAGAGACGAAGCGCCTTGGGTTTATGTACAGGGAGGCGTGCTGGTACAACTTTGAGGTGCACGCACGAGCTTGGAATCACCCCTGGCACGAGACGCACGAGAACACCTTACTATGTATGCACTCCCACAAGTACGAGCAACGACGTAGAGGCGAGGCTGCCACGCTCGGTCTGTACTTCTATGGCAGACAGAAGCACGCGCCACCCTTACCCCCTGAGATTATCGGCGTGGAATTGCGCGCAGCACGCGATTACGAGCAGCTTCTAGAGGAGGAGCGCTTTGCGCCATATGACTGGGCGCCAGGGGGGCGGAAATACGAGCAACACATGCGCGAGTGTACAGGCGCAAAGATTCTAAGGCACTGACACAAACATGGATTGGATTGACTCTTCCAATGTGATCTCATGGGAAGGTAGACCTAAACGACAGCGCCGCGCGCCAGCGACATACTGGGAGGAATACGTGGAAACAGACGAGTGGTACCATAAGGAGTTGTTGGGCGATGTGCCGCCAGACGAAATAGAAGCAGCGTGCTTCGATTCTGACATCGACGACGACGCTGCGAGTGGCAGCTTACCCGACAGCGAAACAGAGGACGCAGCTTATTCTGAAGCAAGTGAGAGCGATGCCTCAGAAACAGAATCGGTCAGCAGCGCAGCCTCAGAAGGGAGTGCCCCAGAGCTCGTCATCACCTTCGACACCGAGGACGAGGACGACGACAGCGTCCTCGAGTCGTCCGATGAAGGGGAGCCAGGAGGCGAAGGATCGGATGAGGAGAGTGAGGGAGGCGCAGTACCGCAAACAGGGGCTGATTTAATCTGAAATGTGTCATAGAATGCTAACCCGACTCCAGCGTGGCGCGCTCTTCTGGGGCGTATGTATCCCGCTCAGGTCGTACCTGAGTAGCAAGGGCGATGACCCACTCCTGCGACTCTTCGCGGCCGTCATAGGGAGCAGGTGGCTGCTAGGTTACGAGAACGGCAACGAGGGCGTATTTGGCGGTAAGACGTGGTGGAAGGAGGAGAGGCCGCTGCACGGCGCACTCTGGATGACCTACGCAGCCACGGGCGACTCGCGATTTCTCAGAGCTGACACGGCGTTTGGTGCAGCTAACTGGATCTTTTCTAATATTATACGTGTAGAATGAGCGTGGTGATCAACAGTTCTGCTCTCGTAGCGTCAGTCGCCGCGCTGTTTACCCTGTCCCAGTATTTCTTACATCAGCACCGATACTCAGCAGCGCAGCGAGAGCGCAATGATGCAGCCGAGAAGGAAACCAAGCGCTTGTGGGCTACAGTTTTTCCAGGCATGTAGTAGAAATGTCCCTCTCGGTGCCCGGACAGCTATCAAGTAAGGAGCGCCGACACTTAAAGCAATTGCAGGAGGTGAAAATAGTCACTGAAGTCGTTATACAAGCTGACGATGTTGTCTTTGAGGACGGCACGACAGTAGAGAGCGCTACGTCAATTGACGCACCAGTCACGACCAGCACAGCTAGCAACACGTACCAATATATCATCACTGACCGAGGTATTACCGATGCAGTGGAGCGCGTCTCATCTGAACATATCAGTGTGAATAAGAATCGCACCGATAGTGTCAATGAGTCGGGAGATGGGCAGGTGATCACGTATGGAACTGATGGGCTGCCGAGTAGCGATCTATCGTGGTGTCTGATGGCTATTAAAGGCGCGCCTACCAGCCTAACACTCCCAGATCAGAGCACCGGTTCGTTTCCATATGCGAACGCAGCTACTCCCATCACCGACGAGTCGGCCTTCCTCACAACGAACACGGCCATTGAGGTTCGCAAGGCGGGAGTCTACGAGATAGAGGCTAATAACTTGTGGCAGCTAGACACTACCACACCGACTAGCACCTATACTGCCAACACTGCGCCTGATAATAGAGTAACTTTCGATGGCAGTAGCACACAGGGACTTGGTTACTACGACGTGTCGGGCGAGTTGACAGCTGGCAGTGCTCCATACGCATCTGGAAGCACCGGCTTTACCTTCATGGCATGGGTATATAGAACAACTACTAGTACTTTGCCTCAGCCTTATGACAGAATTGTCGACTTCAATAACGGGATTGATGCTAGTAATGCTGGTATACTGTTATCGGCCAAACCTGTCGCTTACTGGTGGAGTAATAATAGTAATCACCGTTATTCTCCTAACACCAGCCTTCCTAACGACACGTGGGTGCACGTCTGCATTACCCACACCAGCGCAGGTGTCTTGACAGAGTACCGCGATGGTACTTCAGTAGGCTCAATGACCAACGCTACATATCCCAGCGAAACCACCTATACTAATAAATGGCTAGGCAAGTCCGGGTTCACTGGCCAGCCAGACTTTACAGGACAGATGGCTGACGTAATTATGCTCAACTCTGCACTTACCTCTAGTGAGCTTAGCGCCTACCTTAGCACTAACACTCTACCATCAGCAGCAGAGATCATCATGAGATACCCTACTCCTGCACCTACATCTAGGCCTGCTGAAATCGCCACTCAGGTATGCGTGAAGCGAAGTATCCCAGCAGGAGGACCAACGAGCACTACTACAGTCAGGGACATCCTATCCGAGCCGTGGATGAAAGTACAGCAGGTCAATCCAGGCACCGTACAGTGGCACCAGGGAGACGACAACCTACAGGGCACTCAGCTGTACAACACCAGCGATG
>Ga0255781_10001107_pt1 | contig 22211 bp, 42 predicted proteins | sample 101ome_21_FD_179979 | JGI IMG/M metagenome (GOLD analysis project Ga0255781, IMG submission 179979) | Coastal salt marsh microbial communities from the Groves Creek Marsh, Skidaway Island, Georgia - 101413BT metaG (version 2) | ecosystem: Environmental > Aquatic > Marine > Intertidal zone >... | reverse complement strand
ACTGGATTGTACCAATGATGGTAGCAATCTCTACCTTCTTTACTAGCTCACCGACACCATCAGTCTCACGTATGATAACCTCTGACAGATTGCAGAACTGCTTGCTGCGTAGACTAATCTCCCCACAAGGGTTAGTACCGAAGTCATCACGTGCCTCACGTCCGATAGATACAGCCTTTGCTTTAGCTGCCTCACGGTTGAAGATACCACGCTCACCTGATTTAGATTCATAGATAGATGTCCACTCACGTAGGAAGCTACCCATGTCAGGCTTCTCAGTAAAGCTGATAGAGTTGTTAGCATAGCTACGGTTTACTTGGTCATTCCACCAGTTACCCATCTTAGCATGACGCATACGGTCATCACTCAGGTTGGACAGGCTAATCATGGCTGACCTACGTACACCACCCACAACTACAGCAGCAGCTACCTGACACATGAGGTCATGGCACTCAAGGCTGTTGAGCTTACGTCCTGCTGCCTTGGTAAAGGTGTTGATGGCAAACTTAAACAAGTTCTCCAATGGCTCTGCACCTGATGCACGTCCACCGAATGTCTTCAGTCTTGCACCTGCTGGACGTACCTTAGACACATCCCACTTAGGTATCTCACCAGCATACAAGCGAGATATAATCTGACGTAGTGCCTTTGCCCATCCCTCTTTGCTGTCTGCTACTACGACTACCTCATCTGTATCGTGTAACTCTGCTGGTACTTCAGGTAACTTGCTGATGAACTGACGCTCGACAGAGAAGCCTACACCTGTACCACACATGAGTACAAGCAGAGCTTCATCGAAAGCCTTGGGGTCATCAACAGCTAGGAAGCTACAGTTGTATGCAGCTACTTGGTTACGGTCTAGTGCCTCACCTGCTGTCATGATAGTACGCATAGATGGTACTACCTCAAGGTCATGGATAGCAACCTTGACATCCTGCCTCTGCTCAAGGGCTGGAAACTTGTCAGTCATGTAGTTCCACCAACGGTCTACAGTTTCTTCCCAAGTCTCACGTCTTCCTTTATCTTCTAGCCATCGTGCATATCGGCTGGCATGTATATACGATTGGTAACTATCCATTATCGGTCATCTCCCTCTCCGTGTAGCGTACCCTTTTCCTGTCGCTTCTTTAGTTTCTCTGCGTTCATCTCTGCAATGGTCTGCAATGACAGGCCACAGTCATGGGCTAGTGCTGCAAGCATCCACAGTACGTCACCCATTTCTGATGCAATGGCTTTCTTCTGGTCTTGGATTGGAATGTTATCACGCATCATTTTACCAATTTTACCACATACCTCACCTGCCTCTTCAGCTAGACCCAAGGCAGGGTATGAGATAGAATACTTCTTAGGGTATACTGCTGTCCTCAATGCGTTAAGTTGGTACTCATAAAAGTTCATCATTACCAGTTCACTCCATCTGTTTTCTTCATCAGTTCAATCATCTTATCTAGATACCACCTAGCTTTCTCAGCATCTTGGATAGGGTTCTCCTTGTTCCACAGACGTGAGCCTAGATACTTCAGTACTTGGGCATGAGCTACAGAGATAGATTCATACTCACCAATCACATCCACGATGTAGTCCCATGTCTCAATCTTACCAGTGGTGTAGTGTGGGGGACTGTTTACCATGTCCCTGTCTTCACTCTTCCACTGCTCTTCTAATGCTTTAGCTCTCATATAGGCTTCGTGGGTTGCCATAGTGTGACCTCTCCTGTGTCTGTGTTGTACTCACCATCACGTAGGATACGTGCTAACCTAGCGTTTTCGAGGGCAACTTCTTCAGATAGACCTTTACTCTTAAACGCATCAACCACTGTATCCCATCTGCAACCAGAAGACAGAAGTTTATTAGCAGTCTTGGGACCAACAGTTGGACAGCCGCTATAGTTATCTGTGTTATCCCCAACCAGAGTTTGGAAAAAGAAATTGTAACTAGCTTCTGCTTCAGTGATTGTAACCACCTCACCATTAATCCAATGCCTTGCTGGTATAGTGAGTAGGTCTTTGTCTTCAGACCAGATAATAGTGTCAGGGTTTGATGTACCCAATATTCCAAGAACATCATCAGCTTCTAATCTCCTGTATATAATTGTGTTGTAGTTATCCATCATGTATTGTCTAGCCCACTGCAACAACATAGGCTTGCGTGTGTTCTTACGATTAGCCTTGTAGTATGGGACAAGTTCTTTACGAAAGTTATCTTTGTCTGACAGAGCCACGATGCAATCTTGTACAGGTGCTTCATCAACCAGCTTAGTAATCTGGTCAGTGATACGTATCGCCACGTCAGGTTCAAAGCTATGCAACGTCCACAGTCCATCACCCCAATCAATGGGTGTTTCTGCTGATGCTGCTGCTTTGTATGCTATGATGTCACCATCAATAAGCAGTAGGGTCATCGTCATTACCTCTCTTGTTTAACTTCTCTTCTAGTTCCAAGCTATCTTTCATGCTCTGAATGGTAGCCACTCGTATGCCAGTCTTGACTTGTATGTAATCTAGGTATGATTCTACAACCCACTTGATACACAAGCAAATGCTCACACCAAAGAACGATGCAGTCAGTACCAGCTTAAAGAAGAAATCAAAGTCCATTCTTAAACGCCTTAAACACATCACTTGAGAAAAGCTTTTGAAGATTTAACAGGTACATCTTTGATGCCCAATTATCTCCACCCTTCACAACCTTCACATAATCTAGCTGACTGATAATCTTTTTTAAGTTATCAGTTTTGAATACTAGCGTAGCAAATACCTCATCCTCTACACACAGGTTGTGAAACCAATAGTCAGATTCAGTAGCAGCAATACCACTAGGTTTACCATAACTTTCAAACTCAATAGCTATGTTACCAGTACGCATCCACATACCTCTCTCAGACTTTACTTCAATCTTTTTATCTTGAAGCATGTCGGCAACCATTTTTTCACGAACCTTACCGTACTCTAAATCTAAGTCAAACTTCTTTCTGTTCTTCTTAGTGGGTGTCAGCCCAGTTTCTTCCGTACTTGTACTCGCTGTCGAGTTGACATCTGAATCCAAAGTGCTGTTCGACATCTCGCATACATTGCTGAATAAGTCTGCCTGTCTCATCTTCCTGACCTTTCTTTACTATTAGTTGTACTTCGTCATGAATGAACGCTACAATCTGTGCGTCCAAGTTTGCTTCCTTGATAGCACGTGCTATGAACACGTACCATGTCTTACAGATTATAGCACCAGCACTTTGTAGTAAAGTGTTCAGTGCAGCATGGCTATGCCTGATTGGTATGATACGTCCATCCAATCCCTTAATCCAGCCACGCTCGTCAGCAGCTTTGGACACTGCATCACGTAGGTACTTGAGGGCAGGTAGCTTTGACAAGAACTTCTTCTTGATTGCTTTACCTTCCTTTGCACCCTTGCCTATTATCTTGCCTGTCTTCTCATCACCTGAACCATACAAAAATCCATAGATAAATGTCTTGGCATTGGAACGAGTAGGCAGACCAGCAGCTTCCTGATTCTGTGTGTGTATGTCACCAGTCACTACTGTATTGGCGTAAGCACCGTCATCATAAGCAGCCATGTAATGCCCAAGACAGCGCAACTCAAGGCCAGAAGCATCACTGCCCAACAGACTGTAACCAGCAGGTGCTTTGAATAAGGCTCTACACTCCTCACCATAGGGTGAACCAACGCTAGGAACCTGTGCCATGTTGGGGTTTGAGTGTGTACACCTAGAGGTGACAGCACCCATGTGATTAACTCTACCATGTACCTTACCATCCTTCTCCATCTTCAGCCACGCTTGTTTACCTGTAGCTATTTGACCGATACGTTTGTTCAGTAGTAGGTACTCGCTCAGTAACCTAGCCTCTGGCATGTCGATACTAGCTAGTACATTCTCATCTACCTTAGGCAAACCACTGTCTGTCATAAGCTCTGGCTTCCAGCCTCGCTTCATCAGCCTGTCACCAATCTGTTGACGTGACGCAGGGTTGAATGGGATAGTCTTTGTCTTGGTCTTTAGCTCTACGACAGTAGGCTCAAAGGTTTCGACTAACTCAGCTTCGATGTCTGCTTTACGCTGGGCTAGTTTACTATATAGTTTCTGAGCAGACTTGGTATCGAAGTCAAACCCATGTTCCTGCTGTTGTATCAGCAGTGTGTGGATTTCAGTCTCAAGGTCTAGTGCCTCTTTGCTAAAATTTTTTTCAGTAATTTTACGATATAACTTTGCTGTGACTGCTGTGTCTTGGATGCAGTAGTCGAGCATGTCAGTGGTGTATGCTGCAAAGCTCTCGCTGCCAGTATTGTAATCACCTTTTAATTCTCCTAGTCTATGTCCCCATGCTTTCAGGCTGTGACTACCAATTAGTTTCTGTGGTAGTAAACCTTTAGCATGAAGCTTGAAGTCAATCTCTTTAACATCAGGCCAGATAGTTCTAGAGTATACCAACGTATCTATCACGTTACCCTTGAAGGTGTAGTCGTGTAGCTTCTTCATCACACGCAAGTCATAGTCAAAGACGTTGTGTCCAATGAGGGTTGTAACCTCACTGTCCATAAAGTCCATGGCTTCTTGTGTCTGTGTTGGGTCAAAGGTGTGTACCTCATCTGTCTCAATATTTCTGAAGACATTACACCATACTGTAGTTACTTCATCCAGCAGGTGGTCAGCCTCAATATCCCATATGTATTCCATGCTCTGTCTCCGCAGTAGCTAAAGTAGCTAAAGTAGCTAAAATTCTATGTCATCCTCTTCACCAGAGAAGTATGTCTCTGTCATACGTCCAGTAGCTGGTATGTATTCTAGTGAACAACATAATCCTGTATCGCCAGACCATCTGTTCTTTAGAACTCTGACCTGACTGATGTTTGAATTGTCTTTGTCTTGTTGGTTCCTTTCCAATCCTATTACAATGTCACTGAGTTGACCAATCGCAGCACTACCACGTAGCTGAGACATGCTAGTCTGTGCGCCATCCTCATGTCCTCTGTCACCAGATGGACGCTTCAGATGAGAGATGAGTATCATCCCACAGTTCAACTCCTCAACCAACGCACGTAGCTTGGTCATAGTGTTGTCGATTATCCTACGCTCATCGCCCCCTTCAAGACCAGATACAACGATACTAATATGGTCAAGGACAATGTACTCACAGCCACAGCCATGAACGAGGTAGCGTATCTTGGATAGTAGGTTATCGCTATCAGTGCTGCCCCAATGGTCATACAGGTACACCCTGCCAGAACCAACTGTGTTGTCAAAAGCATGACGCATATCCTCTTCAGGTACATCGTTACCATGCAGATGTAGTGGCTTGTTAAGTTCGATAGACATCAACCCCAAAGCAGTACGCTTTACGTTCTCCTCTAGTGCTATGTAGCCTAGCGTCTTACCATGTCGAATGAAGTTGTGTGCAAACTCTCTTGCTAGTTGTGACTTACCTATGCCACTACCAGCAGTGAGCGTTACAATCTCACCCTTACGACAGCCACCTGTCTTCTCCTGCACCCCAGCGTAGGGATAGCCAACTGATTCTTTGTCATCAGTACTGATAACCAAGTCCCAGACATCAGTACCAGCTACGATACCATCAGGTCTGAAGGTCTTAGCTGACCAGAACGCATCAATCAATTCACCGACACGTCCAGCTACCAACATCTCGTTGGCATCCTTCAGTGGTAGTGTGGCTATCTTACACTTGTTAGGTGGCAACACAGACGCACACTCTCTCGCTGCTTTCTGTCCTGCCTCATCGTTATCAAACATAAGTACAATATACTCAAAGCCTGATAACCATTCGATAGATTTACCTATCGCTTTCTTGGCTGACGTACAGCCTGATGGTAGCGATACGACAGGCCACTTGTTATCCAAGGCCTGACTGAGTGAGAGGGCATCAAGTTCACCCTCTGTAATAGTAATGAACCTACCACCATCACGCCATAGATGCTCACCATACAGTGATACATTCTTCATGCTACCTATGACAGAGAAGTCCTTGCTCTGGAAGCGTACCTTCTGTGCCTGTAACTGACCATCACGTGAGCGATAGTTAGCTACCTGTACCTTCTGCCCTTTGTAAGTTGAGATACCATAGCCCCAAAACTTACAAGTCTTTTCGGTGATACCTCGCTTGGTTAGTTCTTGGAACTCCAAGTCAAGGAACACTGTGCCATCTGTCTCAAACAAAGCCATCGCATCCTCTGATTTATCAGCATAAGTTAGTGTCTCACATGAGAAGCAGTAGTGATTGCCGTTTGTGTATAAAGCATTGGCATCACTACTGCCACAGTGAGGACAGGCTTCATGCCTTACGAACTCACTTTCCGATTGCATTGATAATCTCATTTATGATGTACTGTAATCCATGTACTATGTCATCAATGTCATCGGCCTCGTAGACATCATCCCTTATATCTTCAAGGATGTTCTCTGCCATCTGTTCCCATGTCACATCATCTGAGAATAGTTCGTCATCAATGTAGATACTGGTGGACAGTCCTGTTGAGTACAGGTCTACCATCACATCAACCTCTGACGTAATCTCAGTTGTTAGTTCATCTTTTGTTTCAATCAAACTCATTGTTTCACATCCACTTGAAAGTCTTGTGCTATTTTATTTAAGTCATCAACTGACATGTACTCTAGGATTTCACTTATTAACTCTCTCTTAGGCCATGCCATGTAAATATCTGCTACTTGATTAACTATGTCTTCATTATCTAAAATCTGTACTGGTGTCATTTTATCCACTCCTCAGGTACTGTTCCTTCTGCCCATTGAAAACCATTACGTTCTGCCCATTCTGCACAGGTCATCTTTGACCCATCCTTTCTCTTCTTGGCTCCTTGTATTGTAGCGTCAGCCTTTTGGAATACGAAGCGCACGTCCAACTGTGGATGCTGTGCCTTGACAGCTTTCATCTTTCGTTGTGCGTCCTGCCTGAAGTATCCCTTCAGTTCTACAATCATAGTGCCTACTGCTAGGTCAGGGATGTAGTGACGCTCCACATAGTAGGCCAGTTTCTCTGGCTCATACTGATATGAAACGCCACGTTCATCAAGGTCACTGATGACCCTTGCCTCAAAAGTCCCCTTCGTTGGCATTAGCTTGACCATCCTCTGAAGCGAACACATCTGCTGCGTTATCCTTAGATACTGCTGCTGTAATGTATCCATCCTCTTCATCGAAGATAGACGAAGCACCTGACCCACCATACTCCACAAGTTCAATGACCTGCACTGCCTTGAGGCGAAGCGATACACCTACCTGCTTGGTGGACTGCATCACGTATGGGATAGGCTCGACTGCAATGTTTACCAGCGAACCATTACCTACCAGTGTGTTACCCTGCATTGGGGTACGCTTGGCATCAACAACCATTGGCTGTTGGGTGTAGGTCTGACCATCACGTGACTTGATACGTGACTTCATCTTGGCCTTGAACAACAGGTTGCCAGTTGGGTTCCCGTTCTCGTCAGTCTCTGCCTCGTATGACTTACGTGTGGACAGGACAGTCTTGAGTTTTGGATTGTCCTTGACAGCTTCGGCAAGCTTGGCTTGCGCCATGTTGTCTAGCTGTTCACACACTTCTGCTGCTTGCTCTTCAGGCATGGTTACTTGAATTGAATACTCACCTTCTGGTACGAAACGGTAGTCAGCTTCAAATACTTTTGCCCACTTTGCATTGCCTTTAATCTTCAGCATATTTTGTAACTCCTGTTATGCTAGTTGTAGTTGGCTAGGTTGTAACTTTAGAAATCACGCAAAGAAATATTGTGATTCTAATATGTCACGCAAATTTAATTCACCCCTAGCTGGTGGCATTGGTATATCTTCAGTACCAAGTACCCTTATAGCATGTTGTCTCAACTCAGTCAAGACATCATGTTGCTCATACATCTCAACAAACTCTTCGCGTAATACCTCAGACAAGAGGGGCATCATCGGACTGTGTGTACCATAGCTGTCATGCACCATAGCAAAGTCCTGTATGCCTAGCTTGTTAGCCTTGTTGATTGTCTTAGTCATAGCTGCTGCATCCAGACTGTGGATAAAGTTAGGGCTACTGCCTAGCCCTGTCCTCTGCCTGTTCACAGAGTTTGGTTTATCTCTGGGAAAGGATAAGGATACTATCTCCCCATTGATGTGTGTCTTGATTCTCTTTTGTTGCACCTCACTATACTGTTGTAACACAATCCATCCTGTTGGTGTGACCCACTCCATGTGCTTACCCATGCTGGCATACACATCAGCCACATCCTTGATGTAGTCCATCACCTTACGAGCAGATACAATCACCTCACTGATTGAATCCCACACATGTCTAGACAGATACGATGACGCATCAAACAAGTCATCACCGAATGGGTTGTCCCCACCACTGTCTATCTTCTCTCGCATAGCTTCCTCTATGTAGGCACGACAGGCGTGACGTGTACCTGAGTACGGTACTATCATTACTGGACGCTTGGCAAGCTTCCTGTCTATACCAAAGGCCAAGCATTTACGTGCTAGTTCTGTTTCATCCTGTTGTACACGTGCGATAGTCTTGTCTGCCACCTGTGTGTAGATGTCTTGAGGTAGGTCTGATGGCACAAGGTTGGTAGCTACACCACCATGACTGTCCCTGAGTATGGCAGAGAGGTGTTGCAATCCATTACAACTACCATCTGCTGATACAGGTAGGCGTGTCTCGTATCCCCAACCCTGCTTCATCAGGCCTGACATCTCGTAACACCAAGCTAGGAACTGGAATGGCTTGTCAGCTTCACGCCACACACCACACTCGTATGGGTTGGACACAACACGATGCGCCCACATCTCTGCGTATTCCCAAGCCCATGTCTCACGCTGGTCTAGAGTTACCTTGTCATTGCCATAGAGATTAGCCCCATGAATACACAACCAACGTGCATCATCCCAATTCTTGATGGGCATTGGATAGCCAAACTCAAGCAGTGCCTTACTCCAATCAGCAGACTGAGGTGAGAGGAAGGTGCTACTTGCATACTTGCGTGACCTGAAATCATTCTGCCACACATAGTAGAACCTGTCGTACTGTGCAAACTGTTCTGCAATCTGCAAGGTTCTCTCTACTTGTATGCGCTTGCTCACACTTCGGTTGTTAAGGGAGTAGATGTGGTTCCTCTGTCGTGACCATGCACGGAACAATTCCCTCTCACTCTCAGTCAACTCTTTGGGGTCTCTGTCGAAGGGGTACTCTGGTAGTGGTACATCATCCCTTGCTGGCAGCTTGCCCCATTCCTGTCCGTTGTCCCACAGGGTACGTATAACCTGCAACAACGATTGATTAATACGCCACTCAGTTTGTTGCAAAGAGTTAAGACAAGCATACTCCTGCGACAAGTCCTGCTCTCTTAGTCTGCGTAGGTGTGTCTTCAAACTCATTTGCGCCTCACTATTGGTAGTTCATCTATGTCGTGACCATGATACCCACCACCCTGTACATCTGTCCACTGCTTGGGTGTCACCACACATGGTAGGTAGCGTGGTCTTGATACCTCTATGTACTCATTGAAAGCCTGTATAAATTCCAGTGTACCCTCAGTAGGTACAACGTAGGTGGCTCTGCGTTTACGCTCAGTCTGTTGTGTGTCTAGCTTGATGATACCTGTACACTGTATGATTAGGTCAACCATCTTGAAGCCCACATGCACACGCTCTGACTTGAGCCATGCTGATTCTTCGTAACCGTCCTTGTTCATCTTGTGTGTCAGGCCATAGCGTCTAGCACCATAGGCTTTCTTCATAGCTTCTTTGATTGTGTTACGAGCTACGTTACCTTCGGCATGTATCCACCTGTCTAGCCTGTCTTGCATCTCAATGTTAGTACCAATGGTACGAGCTACATACAGTAGTGTGTTCTTCCTGCTGATGCTGTCAACCATGGACACCACACTCAAGTATGCTACCTGCTCTGCATCCATCTCGTTGATACGCTTCCACGCTATGTCACGTGATGGGTTGCTTGGGTTAGCTAGGTACTCTCGTACACCCTGTGCTACATCGCCCACGATACGTGCTACAATGGCTCTACCGTGTGGCATGTGTGTCTCCCTGCCTGATTCGATAGCCCTGTCTCTGGCTTTCCTGAAGCGTTGTATGCCACCTGTCAGCATGTCTGCTTCTAACTCAAGCTGGTGTTCAAATAGGTCTTTGTTTGTTTCTAAAGTTACAACCAAGATAAGACCCCCTTTAACTATATACTTAAACTACGGCTATCATACCTGCCATACCAATGACCAGTACACCAGCCAACATCACTACAAACTGTACACCTGTTACTGCTTCGTAGTCACCTAACATACCAACCACTGCAATGGCAAGCATACATGTTATCCATACTAGAAGTAGTGCATCCATCAATACTCTCCATAGTTTTCTAACATCCACTTTTGAAATGGTGTCTCACTGATTACTGCTGGTTCTTCTGCCCACTGCATCTGACATTCAGGGCAGTAGTACTCAATCATTCCATCCACTGCGTACAAGGCTTCAGCCTCACCACTACAGTGCATACAGTTCTTATATCCCATGCTCATTGCTCTGTCCCTTCTTTAGTACGCATCAATTCCCCCTGCACATACCCCATCTTAAACTTGATATGATACTGAGGTTGCTCTTTCTTATCATACTGGTTGTCATAAGTCAACCCATGATAGCCATTGTGATAGCCCATAATGTAGGCATCATCGTACTTGTTGCGTCTTTCTTGGTGCTTATAGTTTACCATGTTTTGTCTCCGTCTAGTCTGCATCACTGCCTTGTGTATTGGTGTCACCCACATTAGAACCTTGGTGTAAACTCTACACCCTCCTCATGTTGTTGCTTCAGTCTGCGTAGCTCCTGTCTCATGACAGCTACGTCTTGCCCTTCCCACTCTGCATCCTGTATCTTGACCTGTAACTCTGTCAATTTTTTGACAGTAGATACTAGCCTGTCGTCAGTGTATACATCCTTGCAGTATGTATCAATGTACATGCTCATCATCATCCCCAAACAATTCTTCTGGATAGTTTTTATAGTCCATCAGCCCTGCATTGTAAAGCTTTACATACAGACTAGCTAAGTAGTTTATCCTGTCTTCCTCTTTGGGTATCATGTAATAGTCAAACTCTGCCGCTAGGTATGCCTTGTCTTTCATGGCTTACTCCTCATCCTCATTAAAGTAAAAGAATACACGGCACTCATCACCCATGTCTTCAGCTAGAAACCAACCCGATGGGTCAGCGTTCTCCCCTGCTGGGCAAGTCTTCATCCATTCCCAAAACTCTTGTCTAGTCATCAGTCCTCTCCACACAATAGCACTGCTGGTTTACATGGTCTAACCCTCGCTCAGTTGATGCCATGTGGCACTCACTCAGTCTGTCATGTGTTGACCATATCTCTAGCTGTACTGATTCGGTTGCTATCGTACCCATACAGGCAAGCACCCATGTTCCAATCATACTAGTCATCTGCTCTATCCTCAGGCCAGTCACTGTCGTTGTCTATGATAAGTTCTAGCATAGGTTGGTTGTCGTTGTCAACGTCTAAATCTAACAGCACCTCGTACTGGTTTTCCCATATGCTGAAGTCACCACTGTATGCCTCACAGATTAAGTCAAACAATTCCTGTATGTCATATACCTCTATGACCTCAACAATATCATAGCCTTTGTTGTTATATTTGTAGCGCATCAATGCTACCTCATGCCTGACTTCACCATCCTCTATGGACTGTGCTATAGATAGCTTGTGTCTGTCATCTACTTCTAGTTGTAAAGTCCTATTCATTTTATATACTCCTCGCTTGGTATCTTGTCCCACTCACTGCGTCTAATCTTCCACTTGTCTCGCTGTATGGGTGTGCAAAACCTCACCCACTTCCTGCCTACTACTACCCACACTAAACGTGTGCCGCATACAGGCCAGCGTGTGTCGTATAAGTCACACCGATATAGCTTGGCACTAGCCCATGTTTTTTCTGGTGGTTTTTCTATGCAATGTCCAGTCATTAGTCCATCCTCGTCACTGTGTAACCGTCATCAGTTGGTATTGCTACCATAGCATACGGATAAAAGTATACTGTACCCTTGTGCGTCTGCATCTTGCCTACATATGGCATGTCAGGGTCTTCGTCATACTCACTGCTATATGTGCCACCTTCTGCCACAGTACCATTGAACTTGTGTAATGGGTAGCCGTACCGCTTCTCTAGATATTCTTCTAGGTTATCTTCTTGAAACAAGACAGCCTCAGTCACCCAATAGGGCAACACCCCTAGTGATTCGACAAGGTGTTCTTGTGGTGCGTCATAGTCTCTGTTGTTAATTACTAGTGTCATTTGTATGCCCCTTCCATCATGTCCATGCCTGTGATTAGTCCGTCAAGGTAGGTTAGCATCTCTCTTGGTGGTACTCTACCATAGATGATAGTGCTACCCTTGTTGGCAGTCATGTGCCAGCCACCATAGTGTGGCGCATTACCTAGCCAATAGTCTGTACCTAGTCGCCTGTTAATACGGCCTAGTCTAACTTCTAACATTCTTTTGGTTACTCTCATTGTCCTAATCCTTAAACGCTTGGTTAATCATGTCAGCATATGCCAACCCTGCTAGTCCTAGTGCTATGCCTATAAGCATTACCACTATTATCAATACTAAGTCAATGATAAACATTTTCCAGTCCTTACCCTATGTTGTGAATCCTACGCCATGCCACCCATGTGATAGCTTGCATCTCATATGCTTTGATACCACATTGCTTTGCCGCATGTCTATATAAATCTTGCAACATGGCATACTCTTTCTTGCCAATGTTAGTCTTGTCATCTGTCAAGCCTACTCGCTCACCATACGCAATGTTTCTGGCATGCCCATCAATGGTGCAAGTATCCTCGCCCATGATATTTTCATAAAAGCATACTATCTTTTGCCCATTGAGTATAGTCTTGGTCTCACTATAGTCTGGCATGGCCTCTAGTATGCCCCACGCCTTGGCTCTCATTGTGTGGTATGTACTCACCTTTACCGATTCGATATGGTCACCACGCATAAACGCACCTATCAAGTCATCAGCATTGGTTATGTTTCTGTCCCACTTGTTGTTAGGTGATAGTGCCGCCACTACACCCACTGCAATATGCAATGGTATGTCGTGCCTGTCTGCCATCTTTTGACATTCACACTTAGCCACATGATACCATGTCATACCATGCTTAACTTCGTCTGCATTGGCAAGCTTATAAATTGCCAGTATGTTTGCTACAGTCATTGTCTACTCCCTAGCTATTACAAGGTACAACAGTAACTAGCACTGTTGTCCCCTATGTGTCAAGTGTGTTTGATATCTGCAACCCCGCCAAACGTACGGTTAGCAAACATTGGTACATGTAAGTACCGACTAACCTTGCCTGTATGCAATCCCATAAACGTGCTACCACTGCTCACACCAAAACGGTACTTGCTAACCCGTGGACGCTTACCTACTACTGCTACAGTCTTGCCGAATAGTTTGATAGTCTTGGTTTTCATAGCTTACTCCCTTGCTACATAGGCGCACCATTGCACCTTGTAATAGCTAGGCGTTTTTACGGTTGCTATCCCGCCCACGCCTAGCTTGGCACCAGACCTTTGACTATGTAACTCAATCATAGCTCTATAGCCAGCCCTTTCACTGACATGGGATTTATAGGCTTCTCTTTGGTAGCTAGTTTACTTGGCTTGCGTTGGTACGCTTAAACTTTGTAAACTTTTAACGCTATCTCCGCCTCAATGTTGTTTTAGTCTATTCTTATTCGTATTCGATAGTCAAGTCTTTTTTATTCAGTGGTAGTTTTCAGTTATATCTCATACAGACTAGTAGAAAACTACCAAAACAATCCTAGTCTATCGTGTAGCCTAATTCTATTGACCTATAGGCTGGCCTTTAGTCTATGGTCTAGCAAGGTTGAACGTATCGCTTATGCTCTCTCTTTTGACCGTATCGAATGTGCGCTAACACCGTTGCCCTTTCGATGATTTGATAATGGCATAGGCAGAAAATAAACACAACAAAAAAATGCACAATTTTTAAAAAAATTTTTACACCTTATAATTATATATAGGAATGTTCTGGTTATGTTCTAGTTTGTTTGACATGTTTGAGAACATAACAAGAACAGATAGAGAGAGACAGAGACATGTCAAAATTCTGACACATGTCAAACAATGTTGAACATGTTTTGCGTCAAATTAATGACACTGTTGTCAAATGTTTGACATTGACAAGCATTGTTTGACGTGTTATAATTATAAGGTATGTGGGGGTATCGCGCATCTACTAATATTATATACCCCCTCAGATTTTTCTGTCATTTTTCTGACAGTCAAGTCTGTGTAGCACCTTTGATTGTACATACAAAGTCTATTGACTTCCAGTGACCATCAGGTGGGTACTCTTCATGCACTATCTTCATCTCAGTACAGGCTGCTTGTGTGTCAAACCATTGTACATCCTGTGTCAAACAACTGACATCAGAACACACAGTAAGCAGTAAAGTCCAGATAACTTCCATAATCTTGCCTTAATCTTTGAGCCGAAGCATAAGTAAAAAGACCCCCTACTTAAAGCTATAGTTAAAGGGGGTCTTGTCTAGGTTGTAACTTTAGATTTGAATCCACCCATCCTGACGACTATCTTTGTGTCCCATGTTAAGGTGTCCCATGAACTTTTCTAGTTCATTATCAAGTAGTTCTTCTTTTCTTGTTCGTATTTCTGTATCTGCATCAGCAGCCATCTGCTCTGTCCAGTACTGCACTGCCATAGCAAGAACGTCAAGTCTATCGTCATGTGCTAATGCTCCACGTTGTTTAGTAATCCTAGTCATCTGATAGGTAAGCATGTACTTAATACCCTTTTCAGGGGGCATGTTCTGTACACTGTCATAGTCCTTTTGTACTACCTTAGGGTCTATAACTAACCTATGCTGGTTCATAACAGGCTCTAACGTGTCAATAATACGCTGTTCCTTCTGTGTATTGTGCCTTACCTCTTCCAGAGTTACTGGATAAGTCTTCAACATGTAAGGCTTGAGTAGCTCAGTGAACATCCCGTCACCAAAGTTACTCTCAATCAGCACAGTGTTTACTTGATGTATCTTAGCCAAGTCTGTCAGATGCTGTAGCGTTGTATCAGAGTAACCACCCTCAACACCACCACAGTCTACAACATACAAGAAACCATTCAACATCTTCACAATCGAGTAAGCAGTCTCGTCACTACCTCTACCTGATGGGTCAATAGCCATCACTGAGCCTGTGTATGCAGCCCTGCCTACTGTATCTTCTGGCGCATAGAACTTATCGCCACTTAAACCCACGTTAGGAATGTCTGACATGGGCTTCATGATACCATACACCATCTTTTCAGGTGCAGAATCTTTATCACATGAGTATACAATCAAGTCACTTAGTTTAAGCGGATATTTATTTGCATCACTGAGGCTAGTATCCAGCATAAATTGCAGAGCAAAACCGCTTCTACCATAACTTAGTTCTCTTTCTAGTAAGTCTGTGTCGTCAAATCGTTTATCGTCCGTAGGAAGCCCGTACACGGCCTCTAGCTTTTCTTGTAGGGTTTCATACAGGAAAGGTGCTAACCTGCCCCCATAGGCCTTCTCTGCTCGTTCTAGGGTAGGATACCGTGCAGGCCATACCCTCATGTCGTATCCACGCCCCAACAGCACGTTATACAAGCTCATCTCGTTTTGAGGCGTACCTAGATAGATAATCTTACCCTCAGGCTTGAGAACAGCGTCAAATTCCTTAACAGTCTCTGACAACTTCTCACGCATCATGTGTGTCATAGAGTTATTGGGTACTTCTACGTCATCAGCAATGATGATGTCAGCACGACTACCTGTAAGCTGTCCAGTAACACCCACACTCTTTACAGAAGGGCTACCAGATGCTTTAGCTGGTGCGACATCAAACGCTATCTTAGACCATCTTTGCCCTTCTTTAGCCACTAGATGCTGGCATATGGGCAGTTCCATAATAATACGCTGTGTAAACGTAGAGAAGTCATCAGCACGTGCCTTAGACGCTGACACAACCATAAACTTTAGCTGTGGGTCTAGCAGTAGCTGGTGAACTACGTAGGCAGCAGTAATATAAGACTTACCTACACCACGAAAGGCTTCGATAATACAACGCTTGGGACTGTGTTGCAGATAGTTCGCAATGTCGTACTGTACTGGTGTAGGCTCTGGTAGTCCAAGATGCTGCCATACTAGGTATGTAAAGTTCCTAAAGTCTCTTAGAGCCTCAGGGAAGGCTTGTTGCTGCTTCATGGTGGGTATATACCTCTCAAGGCTCTAAGGCCTGTCAGTGAGCTTCTATGAGCGATTAAACACTATTTTATTTGTACATACAAAGCATAGTAGCTTAATACCCTCAAATAGCTTGGGTATGTACTGCACATTCTTACAGTGTTTGCAGACGTGTTTAGTCATCATATATCACCTGTACAATATGTGCGTGAGCATCATTTACTTTGGCCCACACAGCATTAAGAGGTGCTACATTAAACTGAAACGTAGCATCAAGGTCTCCTACTTGTGCTGACCCTTTAATATTTAACCCTGTTGTGGGTGGTGTATTGTTATCACTAAACCCTACAGTAATGGAGTGTGCATCGTGGTCATTTTGTATACACAAGTACATACGAGTGACGTTATCGTCTAGTATTTTTAACCAAGATTGGTCAGCAGGAAGTGTAACATTCTTAGCTGTTAAACTAGCATTATGTCCTCTCATGTCCTACCCCCTGATAAAAAAGTCTTCATCTTTTCTATTTCTACTTCTAGCTCATGTACACGTCTAACAGTGTCCTGCACAGATTTAGGTGGTTGAAAGTTATCAATCCACTCATCATTTTCTTCAACCTCTTGCATAGTTAATTCAAGGTTGTGTTCTAGAAAGCTAATCCGTTCTGTTAAGCCGAAGTATGCCCACGTAGCAATACTAGCTGCTGCAATCATAGATACAAGATTACGTAAAGGTATTGTAATCTCTGTACTATCATTCATTCTTGCAGCAACTTCTCTCTCTACCTTAGTCACTGTACACTCTCCGCTACGTCAAACGGTAGGTTCTCAAGCAGGTTAGCCATAGGGCTTTCAGCAGTGATGACATCTAGTGACGCACCGTTGTCTTTCAAAAATTTGACAGCTACTGAAAGCTCACTTGCAGTGGCTTCCCCACTACGTACACGTGCCAAGAGGTCAGCGGTAACAGCAGCGTGTAAATCATCCATCTGTTGTTTTTGGTTCATTGCCACTCTCCTGTACGTATTTGTTCAGCTACTTCCTGTGAGCGTTGGCCTACTTGCTTCGCCCATCTTGAATTGAGGAACTCCTCTGCTGCCATATCGAACTTTCCGTCCTTTAGCAGAGCCATTGCGTTTACGAACTTGCCTACTGTCCCTATCCCTACGTTGAAGGTAAAGTTGATAAGGGCTTGAAAACGTACCGTGTCTAGGTCTTCTGTCCAAGGAAATGTCAGTATGAGTTGGTCTGTTGCCCTCTCTATGTCGTTTATCAACAACATCTCTGCTTCTTCTTCTGAGATGCCTACATCTTCCAAGTTTCTTCCAACACCGATAGTAAGCTTGTCTGCTGTGCATTTGTAGGGCTTTAACCTCAATCCTTCGTGACGTTTAAGTTGTTGAATTAGTTGGGTATAGTTCATGGTTTTTTCTTATACTTATCTGTGTTTTTAGGGAAACCAGCTTTCATGTTAGCGTAAGACTTAGCACTGATAGTAGACTTACTCTTAGGTCTGCTAGTACCAGCTTTCTTACGTTTGTTAATGTTTTCGTATAGGCTCATAGTTACCTCTATTTCTTGAACATCTTAGTAAGTTGTTGAACACCAAAGCTTGCTGCGAATACAACGCCTACAGCAGTTTTATAGAAGTCTGGCATACTGTCTAACGCCTCAAAGCCACGTTGAACAATATCTTCATGCCCTGTAAAAGCTAGTATTAGGGGTATGCTCACCAAAATTGTTAGCCACTCATCCTTCCAGCTTGACGCAGAAGCCTCTGCCATAGTCTGGTTCCAATCCATTTCACCAGCAGCAACCTTCTTTGCTACTGCTACTTTGGCTTTCTGTGTCTCAACCTTACCTTCCATCCATGTACTGGCTAGACCAGCCACGGCTTGTACTACTCCTAGTATCACTTTATACTCTCCTTAATAACCCACAAGATAATACCTAGTGCAGCTAGACCTAATCCTATACAAACTGACCAATAGAAAGCCACAACACAGTTGTCAATAAACTGTTGTTTCTCTTTTGCTGCTTGTTTCTGTTCTTCAATCCTACGGGTTCGTGCTTCTGCCTGAAACCTAACCCAATCCTGCCACAATCCTGCCCTACCGTAAAGCTGCATAGCCTCACGTAGTTCGTTTTCCTGTTGTTTAAGTTTCTCTAAAGCCATAAATTCTTCTAGGTCACTACCTGAGTTACCACCAACTTTATTCCAAAAAGAGTTTTTCTTCTTGTTGGCTTTAGACTGTAAAGTTTCTTTGGCATCTACGTACTGAGAGATAGCCTTGCCAGCGTCAACTAATTCCTTACCATTCGATAGAGTTTGCTTTATAATCGCAAATGCGGCATTAGCAGCCGCCAGTTCCGCTAACATGGCTTTCTCCTACAGTTTTGTAAGTAAGGTAGCTGCAAGGCCAACCATAATTACAGTTGACCCCATAATCATTGCTTCCAGTCTCCACAATCTTTTGTCGAGACCAGATAGTTTTTCTTCTACGGCTGAGTAACGTATTGCACATTCTTTTTCGTGTGCTTCTAAGTCTAAGGCTACTCGCAGTTCTGGTGAGATTTCCTGTACCTGTCGCATCAGCCAGCAATCTCCATCAAAACAAGAGATGCTTGCTCATAATCACTTATATCACCATAGATAGTCATTGTATTTGATGTAGCGGCAGATGCGGTTTGTATCTTGTATGTAACTGAAGAAGTCGTTGCTGGAGTATCTAGTATGGTAAGCGACACTGCATTATAATTGTTTCTGTTAGATGGACTTCCATCGCCCTGATAAACACCAACAAATCTTGATGCAATAAGAGTTGACCCTCTCGCAAGCCAGATAGTACCTCTGTTGTTAACGTTAGTGTCATTAGAATTATCAACTCTTGCCGTAAACATTACTAATACTTTGCTAGAAGTGCTTATTGGAGTAATGGATGCTGAAAACCCAGAAGCGTCTACTGCAGAGGTAGTAGAGTTTGCAGTATTAGTATTTGTAGAAAAAGGTGTGTTGGATACTGTTTGCAACACAGACCCACTAGGAAAATTGCTTGATTTTAGACGTATTAATCCCATGTCAATCTACTCCCAGAAAAGCCGTGCTTTGCCGCTGTCAAAATTGCCAGCCGAAGCAATCAACTGAACGCCATCAATAGCACCGCTTGTTTCTATAGTGCCAGCTTGAGCGATGTAATAAGTGCCGTATGTGTGATTTGCTATAGTTGCCGAAAAGTTATAGATGTTAGTATCTAGTTTATAGATTTCTATAATCCAGTTAAACAAATTATTAACAGCACCAAAGCCTTCGGTTTGAATTTGAGAATGACCAGCACTTCTATCAGTAACTACGACTGCCGCTGCATTGTTTAATCGAGCATGTGAGTATTTGTATGCAGTACCTTGAACAGCAGAGCCGCCAACTGTTACCCTAAAGTAAGTGTCGCCGTCAGTATCGGGAGACAGCCTGTAACCTATAAACTTTATTTTGTTTGCCCAATCAGGAACACCAGATATTTCCCAAGCACCTGATGTTGCGTAGTTAGATGTAGCGGTGGAGTTTTGATGAATACGAGTACGCCCACTGCTATCTACAGACAACGCTGTGTTGCTGTTTTGGGGGTCTTGAATTGAAGAGACTTTAAGTATGCTTGTCATATCTAATTACCCCACAAACATCATTGAAAAGTTACTACGGGCATCCTCTGCGCTAGGTTCCGAATATCGGTCATCGAATCCAGCATAGATTATGTCACCTTCGTCTAACTGATAGAAAAACGTGGTGCCTGTGCTGTAATTTGAATAATCGTTGTTACCAAAATGGCGCATCAAATTGGTGTAAGTTGACCCATCATAGTGATGCATCTCTGCAGAATTGAAGTTTAAAGTACCTTGTTGTGAGTTAGTAATCCAAGTGATTTGGTAGATACCACCAAATCCAGTAGGTACTTGTGCATATCCACCTGCGTTTAGCAGACCGCCTACGTTGATGTCTGTAGTTGTCCAAGTGCTTATATAATCAAAGTTTGTATCTGCCGCTGTTAATGATGTGCTACCGCCATTACCTCTCACTGAAAAGATTGGTCGTTGAGGATGTGTAACAAGACCATTGCTTGCAATCTCAAGTGCCGTGGTTCCTGAAGAACTATGACCGATTTGGTCAACATTAATTATTGATGCCATATCCGCCCCCTAACCTACTAAAAATCCGCTAAATTGTGATTCACCGCTAAGATAAATAAGCGTGTCAGTGTTATGACCGCCCATTGCTGTAACCTTGTCACCTGCGCTACATTGCAAAACACCAGAAACATTTATGGTTTCATAATTTGTAGCAAAGGCCCCGTTGATAGAAAATAAAGCATCTCCGTGTTGGCTGTGGGGGTTTGTCTGTGTCGCGGCGTCATCACCTTTGTAAATTATTCCCCTTACATAATTACCCCCAGCACCATCAATCCGTGCATTAAGAGCAAAAAAGTAAACACCGTCTACAGGGCAAACGTAGTTGTAGTTTGTCGTGTTGTAATTACCACCTATGTCAAATTCAACTGCATCAAAAGGAAAAATTTGATGGTAATTTCCTTCGGTTAGCGTAGCACTTGCCCCACTATTTCTATAGGCTAAAAACGCTGGCCTAGCTGGTGTAGTCACACGCCCATCACTGTCAATATTAATAGCCTCTGACGCACCAGTCTTAGAGTAAATGTTGTTTACATATAATTTAGACAATTGTAAGCTCCCCATTTACTGTAAGTGTAACATTGTTATCTATCGTCAACGCACCAGCAATCATGCCCCGTTCTGACGCAGCAATAGTTGTGTTTGTTGACAGTGTCCCTGTGTTGATACGAATACCGTTACGAATTAAGTTGCTAGATATTTTACTAGCTGTGATTGTTCCATCGCTCACAGAACCTACATCAAATACATCCCCAAGAGCCACAATGAAATCTATTGTGTCGTTAGTAGTCAAAGCTTCAGCAAATACAAGATTGCTTCCACTGACTGTGAAACTGTCCTGAGGGGCTTGAATAATACCGTTTAGAGATACTATTAGATGATTTGCAGTCTCTGGAAAGTATGCTGAACCACCTAGCGTAAGAGCGTAGGTGTCTGTAGCAGAGGCAGCAGGGAATGATAGTTTATTAAACCCACCGCCTACAGGTGTTTTTCCTATGTATGCCATTATGCCCACTCCTCGCTAGGCGCGTCAGGCCAAGTCGGGTTGTCTGGATTAGTCCGCCGGATGGTGCGGATAGCTGTGCGATACTCGTTAAATGCTGTAACACAAGAATCTGTTAGACCGTTGTTTGGTAGCTGTGTCCAGTCGGTTGCTTTTAAGATAGCATCAGATGTTTCTTTAGCGTCAGGCGCAAAACAATTTGCGTTAATATCTTTATAATTAGCCATAATTACCCCACTAGCTTCACACAAAAATTGTTATGTGTGCCTACAGTATCAATATATATGTTGCCCGAAATTAACCTTACAGATATTTCGTTTGTTGCTACACAATCTAAATCAATGGATGCTGAAACTAATTCGTGGGCGGTAGAATGTGCATAAGTATAGCCCTGTGCTTGCAATACCCCTTCTTTATAAATTCCAGATGCAACTTGGGCGGCTAAATCGTTATTTGTTATATACATAAAACTAACATTATAGATACCATCTACAGGACAGGTGAAAACCCCTGTTGATGATGAATAACAATTACCCTGATTAATTTCTACAGCGTCCCAATGAATGTCTAACGCACCATAAGTATATGGATTTACGCTATCTTGGTCATTCCCTGTAGTCAGTTTAGCAACAAGCAAAGGTTTTTGAGGCATTAACACACGACCAGTGCTATCAATAGACAGCCCAGTTACTCCATCATTTGTTATCTTAGAAAGTGCCATTA
>Ga0255781_10001101_pt1 | contig 22242 bp, 27 predicted proteins | sample 101ome_21_FD_179979 | JGI IMG/M metagenome (GOLD analysis project Ga0255781, IMG submission 179979) | Coastal salt marsh microbial communities from the Groves Creek Marsh, Skidaway Island, Georgia - 101413BT metaG (version 2) | ecosystem: Environmental > Aquatic > Marine > Intertidal zone >... | reverse complement strand
GGTTTCCGCATCGCGAAAAAATGGCATGACCAAACCCCGAAAGCCTAACACGCACAAAGCCAACGACTTATGGACCGTCAAAATGATCGCCGAGAAATTGGAGATCACAAACGATCAAGTTCGCAATCTAGTTTCAACCATTCCGGTCGCCGCAAATGACGGAAGGGCAAACCTTTACAACCCGAAAGATGTCCGCGCCGCGGCCCGAGCCCGGACCAAAAAGAACGAAGCGAAAAGCGGATCGCGTGAGTTCTATGAGATTGAGAAGCTCAAGCAACAGATTAGAAAGCTGTCGGTCGAGGCAGACACGGCCGAGGGGCGAGTCATACCCAAGGAGCAAGTTCACGCCGGGTTTTTCCGCTTTGGTTCTCAGGTTCGCAACGCCTTGCTTGAGATGGTCGAAAAGCTTCCCCCGCTTCTAGCAGGCCAAACACCGGATCAAATGCAGGTCCGCCTGAAAGAATACGCCGAGGGCGTTCTTGATGCCTTGCGAAATCACGAATATTCGGACAAGTGAACATCAACGAATTGATGAACGATGTGTCGCGGGCTTGCTACAACCCGATCGAAACGGCATCGGTTTACAGATGGGCCGAGGATTCGTTGAGGCTTCGCGATAGCCCATACGGGAACCAGTTTAAGCCCGACGAAACGCCTTGGCTTAAAGAGCCTCTGAGATGCATTTCCGACCCGACGGTCGAGACGATTGTCCTCAATTGCGCGGCTCAGTGTGGGAAGACAGTCTCGATGCAAGTCGCCTCTGCTTGGGCTCTTGCTAACTACCCCGGCCCGACGATGCTGGTCATGCAAGACGAGGCATCGACCTTGGACATTGCCAAGCAACGAATGATTCCAATGATCGAGTCATGCGAGCCGCTTCGAAAGCAATTCCCTGAGAACCGGCACATGAAAACGAACACCGAGATTTTTTTTGCCTCGGCGACTTTGAAGATGGGCGCGGCAAATAACAACTTCCTTCGATCGTGGTCAATCCGTTGGATGTTTGGGGATGAGTGTTCGGCGTGGAAGCCGGGCATGATGAAAAGAGCCCGAGCAAGGACGGTCCGCTATTGGAACCGCAAGCTCTGGTTCTCGTCGACACCCGAAGCCTTTGGGGATGATTTCGATCTCGAATACCGATCGGGCACTTGTGAACAGTGGGCTCTAAAGTGTCAAGGATGCGGCGAGTTGTTTGTTCCTGACTTTTACAAGTGCCTAAAATGGGAAACATCGGACGACACCAAACCGGGCGGAGAATGGGACTTTGAAAAGGTCGCCGAAACCGTTCGGATGGAATGCCCTCATTGTCAGCACCTACACGAAAACAACGAAACAGTGTGGCGGGCAATGGTTAACGGAGGCGGATACATTGTTGAAAACGACAATCCGACCCCGAAGGTTCGATCCTTTTCGTTCAATCAATTGACCCTCCCTCCTTCGGTGATGCCTTGGGCTTCGCTTGTTGTGGACTTTCTGAAAGCAAAACGACAAGCGGCCTCGGGCTATTTGTCGCCTCTCAAGGAGTTCGTCACCCTTCGACTTGCTCAACCTTGGAAGGAATCCGAACACATTGACACCGAGAGCATTGTCGCCGCTTCATACGATCCGGCCGGTGATTGGGAGGATGAGGCGCATCGATTCATGACAATCGACTGTCAAAAGGATCTCGAGTTGTTTTATGTTGTCATCCGAGCTTGGGCCATTGGCGGAGGGTCTCGCCTCTTGACCTTTAGGCGTTGCCACTCATTTGACGAATTGCGGGCGCTTCAATTGGAATACAAGGTTGCCGATTCAAAGACATTCATCGATACGGGTTACATGACCGGATCTGTCCTTTCGGAAGCTTCCAAGTATCACTGGATCGGAATGCGGGGAACCGACCTCGAGAACTTTCAGCATTCAACCCCCGGCGGCTTTGTCCGTCGCCTTTACTCCAAACCGACCCGCGTCAATCCTGCATCGGGCCGCGTCTCTCCGCCTGTCTTCCGCTGGAGCAACCCCGGCGTGAAGGACTCGCTTTTAATGCTTCGAACAGGTCGGTCGCATCCTTGGGAGATTTGCGACCTCGGGGATCTTGCCGAGGAATACGCGCGACAACTAGACAGTGAACGAAAGCGAGAGGTGCAGGACAAACAAGGCCGGGTCAAGCTAGTCTGGCAGCGATACAGGCGCGACAATCACGCGCTAGATTGTGAATGTATGAATCTCGTTGCCGCATACATCTGCAAAGTGTTTAGGGATCAAGAGTAATTTCACTTTTCACCCATCATATTGATGGGAGATGTCCGACCGTTTTTAAGGCTGCAAACCGATGATTGGCTTTTATTGCTAAAGTCTCGAGTCGCTCAAGCGATTCTGGACAACAGCACAACCGTAAGCTTTTCAAACTCTTCCCAAAGCGGATCCAAGCAAACGGTCCTCCCTCCTGCTGAGTTGTCCGCTCAGTTGACCGACGTATTAATCGAGAAAAGCCTTGTCAGCGGAACCAAGCGGGCCGGGTTGACATTTGCCCGATTTGGACGATGAGCCTCCTTGATCACAACGGGCGCCCCATCTCGACGGATTCAGCCCCCAAAAAGCGCGGTTACGTTAACAACTATTATCGCGGGGCTGAAATCAACCGGTATCGGTCCGCGCTTAACTGGCATACAGCCGATGTCGGGACAACCCTCAACAAAAGCGTTCGTCGCCGATTGTTAGGATACGCGCGGTGGATGTTTGTAAATAGCGGAGTCTGTCGGGGATCCGTCAATGATCTGGCGCGTTACTCGGTCGGGAACGGGCTAATACCTCAGAGCAATTCCGAACACGCCAACGAATACGAGTCCTTCTTTTCTCAGTGGGCCAAAGTTGCCGATCTGGGGAACACTTTCACCTTTTGGCAGATGCAACGCCTTGCATCGGTTCGGCTAGATGTCGACGGTGATCTCGGCTTTCTGTTCGTTAAAAAGCCATTTCCACAACTGCAAATCATTGAGTCCCACAACATCGAACACGATGGTTTCGACGTAGGTGATCACGATGGGGTGTATGCAAACGCCGCGGGTCGACCTACTGCCTATAGTGTCCGAGATGGCGAAAACATTCGCAAGGTTTCGGCGAACGATTTTCATCTTGTTTTTGAGCCCGATCGCGTTGGTCAGCTTCGAGGGGTTACCTCTTTAGCTCATGCGACCGATCACATTCGCGACGTTATCGAGTTGCTCGATTACGAAAAGGTTGGGGTCAAAATGTCCTCGGCGATTGGTGTAAGTCTTCAAACCTCGAGTACCGCGACCGACGATGGTTTGTCGCTAGTCGAATCTGGATACAGCGCCGCCGAGACTGGAACTGTCCCGTGGACGAGTTTTCAGGCCGGTATGATCCCAAGACTCGCCCCGGGGGAATCACTGGAATCATTTGCCTCGAACAAACCGAGTCCAACCTTTCAAGGGTTCTTGGCTTGGATTCTTAAAGAAGTCTCGATCGGCCTTGGTTTGCCTTACGAATTTATTGTTGATCCAGCCGGGCAAGGGACGGCAAGCCGCTTCATTCTCGAGAAAGCTCAAAGGCGATTTGAGGAACGGCAATACTGCATCAAGAAATTTTGCGACCGTGTTTGGTCTTGGGTCATCGCTTCGGCTATCAAGCGGGGCGATCTTCCGCCAAGCGAAAACTTTTATTCTGTCCGCTGGCAGACGCCCAAAAAGATTACGGTCGACGCCGGCCGAGAAGCTAAGTCCAACCTTGACGCTTTAAAATACGGCAATCGAACCCTGTCCGAAGACCTCGGCGAGCGTGGTCAGGATTGGCAAAACGTGAGAGATCAGATCGAACGTGAGGCCGACGATCTGCTTGCTCGGGCCAAGCGTCTCAGCGAGCAACACGGAGTCAGTCTCGACACCGCGGTGTCTCTTATTTCGCAACGCACTCCAAACCCGACTTTCAACGATGAAGCATCATCTGATTAATAAAATTAAAAGCGATTTGTGGGCTATTCGCCCTGATTACTTAACGACCCTGTATCATGCCGCGTTGGATTTCGACGGATCCGGCAACGCGTCGGACTCGCGAGGATATTCCGTCGAAGGGTCCACTGCTGTCGTCCCCATCTACGGGGCTCTTGGAAAGAACCTCAACGAATTCGAAGCGTTGTTCATGACCGACTACAACGACATCGAAGCGGCTTTAATTGAAGCCGAAAATGACGAATCAGTTGAGACAATCCTTCTAGACATCAACAGCCCGGGCGGAACGATTCAAGGCTTGCCCGAATTGGTTAATTACATGCGGACCATTGAAAAGCCGCTTGTCAGTTATACCGACGGAATGATGGCTTCGGCGGCTTACTGGTTAGGCACTGTCTCCCCTCACTTGTTGATCTCTCAAACCGCGGAGGTCGGATCGGTCGGGGTTTATGTGGCTTTGCTTGACGAGTCCAAAGCCCTTGAGATGCAGGGCTATAAGGTCGAGGCAATTTCAGCGGGCAAACACAAACTCGATTACTCCGGGTATGAGCCTTTGACAGACGAGGCCCGGGCAAGGCTTCAAGCGAACGTCGACAAATGGCACGGACGTTTCAAGGCCGCGGTTCGAGTTAATTACCCGGTCGATGATGAATACCTCGAGGGACAAACCTTCGAAGGAGAGGAAGCTCTTGAAGTTCAAATGGCAAGCGGCCTTGTGGATAGCCTTTCCGATGCCCTGCTTCTAATCAACGAATAATTTCACTTTTCATCCTCATATTAGAGATGAAAACCATTCTTAACCTGATTCAGGCAAACGCCGAAATCGCTAACCTCAAGAAAGAACTTGAGGCAAGCAAAGCAAGCGTTGAGCAAATGAACGCAAGCGTCGAAGAGCTTAAAGCCTCTCACGCCTCCGAACTGGAGCAAATCAAAAAAGCTCATTCGGTCGCATTAAAAGACGCAAACGCCAAGGTCGAACTTCTGACCGAGGCAAATGAGATTCTCGAGAAAGAGCAAAAGAGCGCATCCGAGCAAGCTGTCCAAGTGCTTGCATCAGTTGGCGTAGAGCAACCGGTCGAGGAAGCCGCCCCAGAACCCGAAGTTGAGCAATCAATCGACGAACTGTGGGCCGAATACAAGGCGATTCAAGACGCTAAAGAGCGCCGCGCCTTCTACACCGAAAACATAAAACCTCGACTGTAATATCATGCCCACCAACCAATTAAATGGAATCAATCTGGCGCAAATAGCCGAGTCCACATTGGACTATATGAGTTATGAATTCGCCCCATTGAATGCCATTACCCGAGATTTCTCGGAAGACATCGCCCAACAAGGCGAATCGGTCACCACTCGAGTTCCCGCGTCTGTGAACGCCGTGGATTTGTCAAGTGGTTATACTGCCCAAAACTCCGTTACAACTGCGAAGCCTATTAACCTCGATTCTTTTTTCGGGTATGTTTACGGGTTCAGCGATGCAGAAGTTTCTAAAGCTGGAAACTTTGATTGGCTTAAAAACATCTTTATGGCTCCGGCTCTTGAAGCTGTTCAGAACAAGCTGATGGATAGCCTCGGGGCGCTGATTACGACTTCCACATTTACCAACACGCCGATCACACAGGCAGCAAGCGGATTTGATGCCGATCATGTGGCCGATCTCAGTGCGAGTCTCAGCAACCAGAAGGCCCCCCGTTCGGAAAGATCACTGGTCTTGGGGAGTTCTTACGTCGCAGCACTACACAAAGACACCGCGATCGTTGACGCGTCCCAGTATGGAGATGATCGAGGAATCAAAAATCATGCTGCGATGCGTGTTCACGGGTTCGACATCTACGAATATAACGACATTCTGGCAAACGGCACCAGTTACGTCGGCGGATACGCTTTGCATCCTTCGGCTTTGATTATGGCCGCCCGCCAACCTGCGACACCTTCAGACCCCGGTCTGGATGTGGTTAACACGTTGACTCCCAATGGGATGCCTATCCAGTTCCGGTCGTGGTATGATCCCGATGGAGGTCTTTACAAAGTCTCTCTTGGTGTTCTTTTCGGCGTAGCAGTCGGGAACACCAATGCGTTGACCATTGTCAAAACGCAGTAGTTTAAAAAATTAACATATGGCAAGTAACACGTTATCGGGGATCTCGCTTGATGCGATCGCCGACAAAACTCTAGACGTTCTTTCGAGTCGTTTCTTTGAACTTTCACGGTTCACAAGGGACTTTTCGACAGACATCAAAGACAAGGGCGCGTCTGTCAAGACGAGGCTCCCCGGTAACGTGTCGGCTGTTAATTTGGATAGTGGTTACGTTGCCCAAAATTCAAGCACGACCGAAAAAATAATCACACTCAGCGAATACCGCGGATATGTGATCGGGCTAAAAGACAAAGAAGTCAGCTTTGCAAAGTCGGTTGAATGGCTTGAAAATATTTTAATTAAACCGGCCGTCGAAGCTACTGTTCGAAAAGTGGTCGACGACTTGTTAAGTTTGGTCACGGCTTCGAGCTTCACAAATGCCATCACGGTAACGGCACAAAACTTTGATTCAGACAATCTTGCCGATGCAGCCGCGACTCTCTCAAACAACAAGGTTGGAAAGTCTTTGCGATCCGCTCTTGTTGGCTTTGATTATTTTTCATCACTGCAAAAAGATGAAGTTCACGTAACGCCGGCCAAGGCATACGGAGGCCCGCAAGCGATCCAAGATCATGACGCGCACATGATCCACGGAATTGATGTGACCGGTTACGAGGGTATCCCGTCCAATAGTGAATACCTCGAGGGAATTATCGCCCATCCAAGCGCCTTGTTGATTGCAGCAAGAACCCCGGCGCTTCCTCCGGGTCCAAGGGTGGACAGCGTGAACCGAATCACCGAACACGGGCTTCCTCTTCAGTTCCGCCACTGGTATTCCCGCAATTTAGGCCTACACAAAATCAGCGTTTCGGTCCTTTACGGAACAAGTGTCGGCTTGGGCGATAGCTTAATCAGAATCAAAAGCGCATAAATTTAAGAAAATGATAGTCAAACCATCCTTCACGATTGGAATCAAGGAATCGGGCGAAATCGACATTTTGAAGATCGGGTCCGCCGAGGATTGCAAGGAGACCTTGCTTGATGAAACCAAAACCCCATCGGGCAAATACGTTCAACTGCAATATTACAGAAAACCTCCGTATAGCAAGCGGCGCGACATCAAGACTCAGGCCGCGGAGGCAACACCCAAAAAGAAACGCGGACGCAAGTCCGAAGAATAATCATACCCGTCTCAAGCTGGCTTGACATCGCCTCGTCTGCAAATGCGCGGGCGAGGCGTTTTTAAATAATGGCAACCTTACGGCTAAAAGAATTTAGAAGCGATTACCTTTACGAATTCGCGTGGTCTAATGCCATTGATACGTGGTTCTCGATTGATCCGACATCTGATGGGCAATACATCGAACTGCCTGTCGACGGAACAAATCGAATTGTCGTTCGGGTTACATCAAATCAAGCTGAATTTGGCGCAAAGGCATACTTGATCCAAAAGGGGGTTTTTAATCCCGTAATTCCCGGGACACTTTGGCAAGATTACAAATACATTAAGCTCAATGTTGCCGATGGATCTGGAACATTTCGCGCCGACTCATACGCCAACAACTATTCGGACCCGGCTCATGCCTTGGTTGAATCGGGCTCGATTATCGACCTTCAAGCGTTCAATCAGCAAGTCGATCTGGAGCGGCAAATCGGAGTTGTGTTTGATTACAACGGAACAAAGCTTCGGGGCACAACAACAAGCCGGACTGATTCAAAGAACCTCGAGCCCGGCGGATACCTTGAAAGCTTTGACGTTGTGTTGACCACATCACGCGAACAATGGGTCAAGGCTGGAACAAGCCCAATCCTCGGCGCATCGGTTACCGTGGCGGGCGTCAAATATCGCATTGCAACAATAGTTATTAACGGGGGGCACTTCGAGCTTGCCCTTTCAAAGCATCGTGGCGGTTGAATTCTCAATTGATACTCGGGAGTTTCAAGACGCTTTGAAGCTTTACATGAAGTATACCAAAAAGACGCTTGCCGATGCTGTCAATCACCGGGCGATCAATATTACTTTTAAAGCAATCCGTTACACCAAAGCCACGACGCTTGGAAAAATAAAGCGCGAAATGTGGCGAACAAGCCGCAAACACCCGGGGGTTCCTGTTCTTTCATTGTTGGTAAATAAATATGTCGCGGGCAAGGATCAGCGTTTTGCTGGAAAATATAAGGCACTGAAAAACGCATACGGCCCGAAAGGCATAACCCCCAAGAATACGGAGGATTTTAAGGGCAAGATGGGCGCGGCAATGGATATGCTTTGGGATTTAAAACAAAGAAGTCGAGGTTTTATCAAAGCGGGCTGGTTTGAAGCCATCAACGATCTTCGACCGCATGTTAAAGTGAAACGCAAACCACCCAAAAACATCCGAGGGGATGGAGCGGCAAAAAAACTTGGGATGGCAAAGCCCGCTTTTTCTGGAATCAACCCAACGGCTGAGATCATTAACCGAGTTAATGGGGCCGTAAAGGTGGGGGCAAAACCACTTTATCGAGCCATCAAAGCAGATGCGGCCGACATGATGGTTTACGTAAATCGCAAGATGCAAGAGGAAGCCGACAAGTTCCAACCCTCAAAAGCGCGTCATATTTACTTTGACCCGATGAACGTATTTCGCCGATGAGCATTCGCAAAAAAACTGAAGAGGCTTTCGCCGAGCTTATATCTGAAAGCGTGGCTTGCCCTGTTTATGTAGGCACACGGGGCGAGGTTGCAGAACACCCTTGCGTTGTGGTTGTCATGACTGGCAGCGAAGAAATGCCGCCCAATACCGGAAACGTTTCGGCCGAGCTGGTTGTCTCAGTCCAAGGAACCATCGACGAGGCAATTGAAAATTCAATGAGTTATTTCGATGAGGTTGTCGAACAAGTTCAAGGAGTTTTAATGTTTGACGATTTAGCAAGCGACCTTTCGGCCAAAGTGGAGGATTTTACTTGCATCGGAATAATGGGCCGAACAGGGCCAACAACAGAAATCGACGACGGAGAAAACATGATTGACGAAGTGTTTCACGTAAACGCTTTGGTTGGGCAATTTTAACAATTAGAAAAACAGAAAAACAATGAGCACAATTCAAAAAGGGGCATCGGTTGCATTCGGGCACGGAGGAAACACACAGGCACTTCTAAAACTAAACGGTGGAAACGATATATATGTTTTCTTGCAAGATATGCGGGTCAACGCTTCATCCTCGACGCAAGAAATTATTGACGGAAACGGAGAATGCACCGGCAAAATTTTCTTTGATCAAAGAGACACTTTGACGACTTCGCTTTTTGTCGGGGCAAACCCCGGAGGGGGCAACACGGCCGAACAGAATTTTAATCTCGACATAAAGCCCGGCGATGTTCTTTACCTTGGATCAGCTTGGGACGAGGCAAACAGCGCAAACGCAACCACCGAGCTAAGCGCGGCATACACTAACGGGCAATACAACTGGGTTATCGACAGCGCCGAAAAAGTCAGAACAACAAGCGGCATTTCCGAATGGTCAATTACTGCTGTTAGTTATGCAACAGATTTGACCGCATAGTGAACTGGATCACGACCATCGAGCCGGCACCGCATCGAATCGACGGGTTTCACCTTGGACCCCTTCGCTTTGGTCATTGCTTGCTAATGGAGCGATTCAGGACGGACGAGGAAACCGTCTCGCCTTTGGATCTTTGGCGTTGGCTTAACATCACAAGCCGAACCCATCAACAAGCTCGCGATTGGTTGACTTGCGATGAAACTTGCTTGTTCTCGATTAGTCGTTGGGCCTTTTTAGCCCGCATGAAAAAGCCGATGAACTTTCTGAAAGTTGCGACCCTTTGGAAGGATTACATTGAAGAGAACACGGCAACACCGGAAATAATGTCCTCGACGGAAATCACCGGATCACAAGGAACACCTTATTATCAATCGATCTGGAACTTTGCTGTTACGCGTTTGAATTACTCGCCTTCAGAAATTGCCGACGCCCCTTTCGGACAATTGCTTTGGGCCTTGCTTGCGTTTCAAGAACAGTCCGGGTCGATTCGTATTGTTGACGACAATCTTTCAACTGTATTTGACAAGTTGCGATGCCAAAGTTTGAGCTAAAAGGAAAAATCAATCTTGATGGTTCTCAGTGGAAATCGGGCCTTAATCAAGCAGAAAGAGCCGCTGAGGGATTTTCGAGCAATGTTGCTAACAGGCTAGGTGGAGCGATTAAAGCAAGCCTTATCGGGTCGATTGTTGCGGCTGTTACCGCGGCCGTTGCAATTGCGGCAAGGCAGCTTTCCAGAGGCGCAAAAATTCGGGATATGGCGAGCAAAATCGGAGTCACGCCCGAACGGATGCAGATGTTTGAATATGCAGCATCTCAAAGCGGAGCAACAGGCGAGCAAGTCATCAACGCAATCAAAGGTTTGACTAAGACTCAAACCCGCGCAAATCAAGTTGACGAAACCGGGGCTCTAAAAAACAAAGACTTAATGAGGACTTTTGCAAAGTTCGGCCTTACTCAAGACGACATGAACAAGCCCGCGGCCGCTTTGTTTCAAGTTATTGCCGACCGAATTTCGGAGGGATGGAACAAAAAAGACCTTGATAATGATTTGCAAATTCTTATGGAGGAAGCGGGTTTTGCTTTAATTCCTGTTTTCAAAGCTAACCTGTCGAAAGCAATGGCCGAGGCGGCGACCGAGGTCGGGCTTGTTACAGATGAAAACGTTCGATATTTAGGCGCAAAAGATGACCTCAAAACAAAAATGTCGGCACAAGTCGAAAACGCTATCGCAAACAGATTTGCGGCCGGCGCAAGAAATCTTGAGCGGGCACAAGCTTTGGGGGGTTTTTATTCGGCAGGCCCGGGCGCAATTCCGCAAGCAGTTATTGAAATGCAACGAGCGGCAAACATTGAGCGAAGCTTGAAAAACATTGACGAGCAAGGCGTCAAAATTCGGGAACAATAATGGCAGTCACAAACAAATTTCCATCGGGGATAAACTTGGCCCCGCTTGTTTCAATTGAAAGAAACTGGACCCGTGAAAATGGCTGGTCGTCTGTCTCTACATTCACCGGGCCGTGGTCGGTGATTGATGAGCTTCGGAACAATTCGTCGGTTGTCGGCGGCGCTTCTAACATCAGCGTAAGCAAGGACAAGAATCTCGGAACCCTTCGCGTTTCCTTTCAGAACGACGACAACTCGACGCCCGACGAGTTTGAAGAACAGTCCAACACTTGGACGTTCACCCCTTACGAAAACCAGCGCGACCTTGCCCTTGCTCCTAAATACTACCCGGCCCGAAAGTATGAGGAGGGGTTTCTTGACCGCGTAGAGCAAGCCGTCGAGCAATATCGGAGCGACATCAAAACAGCCATTGCGGCGCAAGCTACGGAAAAGGATGATCCCTTTTACCTATTCACAACGGACGCTTTAGGGGCTAGCCAAACAAAGGGCAAGCTGACCCGACCAAGTGCAACCAAAAACGGAATCACCGGGGCTCTTGCTGCTTCCCGCGCCGAGGAATATGCGCGGATGCTGCTTGAGGGTTTTGATTCTTACGACACCTCACGTTACACCCTGCGCAATCAAATAGTCGTTCCGGCTGGAACATCGGTGACAGTTTCGCACCTTGGCACCGGCTACCAATGGACAAATGATCAGGTCGTCAACGTTGTTGCATCTGGCAACGCGCCGCTCGCCCAACGGACAATCATCGGCGATCTGACGACATACTTTGGGGGAACCTATTGGTTGAAAAAAGCCCCGACAATCCAGCAGATCAACAACGGCAAGTTTGAGATTTCAACCGAATACGTAAATTATCAAGCTTATGAATTGCCAACAGAAATCAACCCTGTGTATGTGCCGTGAGATTTCGCAAGCTGACAAAGTTTAGCCCCAAGGCAATCTTGCAGGCCATCACTGAGCTTCAAGAGTTCGTTGCAATGCTAATCCCTCGAGAGTCTTCGGGCACACTTCGCACCTTTGGCAGCGGCGGGACTACCGTCAAGGCGAGCAAAGTCGCAAAACAAACCGGTTCGACCACTGTCACAACCAGCGGCAACAATCCTAGCCGGTGGGCTTAATTTCACTTTTCCCCCTCATTATAAAAGGGCTCTAGTCGGCTTGACCGAATATGGAGACAACACCCCATCCCGGGGCGCTCTCCCCTGCCCTGTTAACTACTTCATCAAATGGGAACGATTAAGATAATCGGCTTCGACGAGCAGGGACAGGCTCAAAGGCTTAAGATCAGAATTGCACGCATCCTCGATTATGATCCTGTTACCTCAGCGGAAAAAGAGAACATACGGGAAACCCTTGGCGTTGACGACTCGTTGGGCGGCACTTTCACGACACCGTTGAGCGTCACAAGCGCCAGTGATAGCAGCTTCACGGGCGGCGGTAAAGTCGGCATCGGTACATCCTCGCCGAGCTACGATTTGCACGTCACCAACGCATCAACCGCAGCATCAATTGGGATAACGGGGACTGGGGGAAGTAAAGACACGTGGACGGTGACCAGCTCGGACAGCGGAGGCAAGGCGCTACTCAACTTTACAGACGAGGATACGTCAAACACCGTCATGCGACTGCATCAGGATGGACTGGTCGGCATCGGGTCAGCTCCGGCAATTAATTTGGGAAACGGTCTGAGCGTCGATGGAGGCAGTGGCTACGTAAATCTAAATCTGGTCAAAGGCTCCTCTGGCACTGGCCACGCGGTTGATTTTAGCGACGAAAACGGCGCACTTCAGTTCCGAGTTGGAACCAATTTCAGCAGCGGCGGCAACAACCTGATTTTCGCCCGAGGCACAGGGTCAACGATTGCTTGGAAAATCGACTCTGCCACTGGGAACCTCGTCGCCAACTCCACAGGCATAGATTTCGGGTCAGGCGGTGCTTCTAGCTTGCTTGATGATTATGAACGAGGGACCACCGCACCAACGGACGCTAGCGGGGCTGGCTTAACACTCGCTGGTGTTGGGTGCAACTATGTCAAAATCGGCTCACAGGTCACAGCTTGGGTGACGGTAACATACCCGACGACGAGCGACACCAGCACGGCAAGAATAGGTAACTTACCGTTTGCAATCGGCTCATCAGACATTGACCGAATTGGTGGATTTGTTGCAAGTCAAGACACCGGTCTTTCGGTTTCAGTGCTTGGCACTACTGGAACCGGCCAAGTGACTTTCCGCAAGACTAGCGGCGCGCCTTACGCCAATTCTGAGCTGTCTGGCAAATTTATTTGGTTCTGTTTTATCTACGACGTTTCCTAACCCCAATTTACCCCAGCCGGACTAGCTGGGACGGACCACAACTAATACTACTATGATTGAGAAAATTACTAGCTGCGACAAAATCGAATTTGTCGCCCCCTACAGTGTCCAATGCCGCCAGCGAATCAGCTTGGTGGAGGAGGGCCAAGAACTCGCCGCAAGCTTTCACCGTTCGGTAATGCACCCAGACTCAGACTGGAGTCAGTGCGAAGCCAACGTCCAAGCCATCTGCAATGCGGTTTTCACGGATGCAGTCAAAGCTGACTGGGAAGCGAAGAAAGCCGCTGATGCTGCTGCCATAGCAACTGAGCCAGAATCTATTGACACACCTGCCGCGCCTGATGCGTGAGGTTGATCGGTTAAGGCAAAAAAATGGGGTCGGATTGGGCGGACAATGCGCGGGTGGCTTCCATCGGGCTCTTTGGCTTTGGGGTCACTGTCACGGAGATAAACGAATTCCTGAAACTATCAATCGCCGCTTGCACCCTTGCATACATGCTCGCGAAAGCTCTTTCGGCTTGGCGGCTTTACATAAACAAAAAAGACGATGAAAACAGCAATTGAAATCGGATTCCTTGCGTCAACGATCTTCATCCTGTCGGGATGCGGGACGCTTGAAAATATAAGCGATAAGCTTTACACGGCGGAGGTAACGACAGAAATCGGAGCCGATGGCATTCCTCACAATGTCACAAACTATGTCGCCCGCCCGAACGTGAAAGCAACCGTTGCCCTCGGGGGGCAGATTGCACCCCAACCGATCGGAGGGTTTGTCAGTTCAGCGGTTCTCGGTTTGTTGAGTATCTTCGGACTTGTGAAGTCTCGACAGTTTAAAAAGGCCGCGGTTGATGCTGTTGAATTTGGTCAAGCTGTCAAAGCGGAGTTGTCGAAAAGCGATCTTAAAGAGCAATTGCAATCGATAAAAAACACTCAAAAGATACTTCAAAAGTCGAACGGAACTTTCGGCATTATTCGCAACATTTTAAACAAAATCTAAAATGGCACGAACCACAATTTCAACGACCGAGATGGTCGACCTTTCCGACTCAGGCCAAGCCCCTTATGGAATCATGCTTGATGCTGGGAGTTCTGTAACCGGGAATGTCGATGGCAAATACAAGTTGTTTAGTCTATCAGGAACAAACAACGGAAAGTCATTCTCGTTTGCCAACACCGAGTTCTTTGTCCTGAAAAATGACACAAGCGGCGCGATCACTTTTACTATTGCACTAGCCGAGCCAGACGGATACGCAAATCTCGGAATCACTTTAAACGATAAAACGATCAGTGTTCCCGCGGGTGAAAAGTTTATTTTCCCGGCCGATAGTCGATACAAGGATTCGAGCGGAAACATAAACATCGACGCGAGCGCGACAGGCGGACACGTCCTCGTTGTCAAGCGATACACAATTGTTTAGTGTTTAGGATGTGGCGCTTCAATTTCCCAACGTCCCGCAAGTAAACTCCGGCGATGTTATAACGTCATCGCAGTGGAACACTCTCGCTTCGGCATTTAATTCCCGAATTAAATCCGGGATCGGAGATCCGAGCTATCGCATAGCGTGGTATATCCATTCACTGTTTCGCAATCTGCGAAATCCAGCAGACGCAAACAACCACCCAGCACAAGATGAGTGGCAAACTTTTTACTCTCACGTTGAACCGTCTTCCGGTTCAGATTACCCCGTCACCGACGCGGGCACCGCATCAGGGGCGAACGTTCAAAACCCGATCAACGCGTTTGTCTTTGGCAATGAATCCGCTGATGTTGACAGCGAACCCGATCGATTGAATTGGGATTCGATCCTCGATACAGGGATCAAACTCCACAACCCCGGCGCACCATCAACCGACGCCGAAAAATGGGAGGTTGGAAAAGCTCAACGAGGGGAAACCGATCCGACGGGTTCCTTGACCGCACAAGCCAACGCGCTCTTTGCGGCGCAACATCATTTATTCTTTCGGTTTGGAAGCGTCTATCACAAAGGGTATGGAGGCTTTTTGCCGCAAGGCGGAACCAACGGCATTTGCGCGGGAAATGAATTCATCATTGATCGCGACATAAAGTTTCAAAAGCTTTCGGACTCTTCAACGTGTGTTTACTCATCCTGTCCAAACGGATCCGGCTCGGGCTCATGTGCGAATGTTTCCAAGGGCGTTGAAAGATTTAGCAAAGGCGGCAAGAATTACATTCTGTATCATTACGATGGAACCGTCACCTTGCTTCCGTTTGAGGATTACATTGAAGGACCGTTTGACGGAGCAACCGACGACGCGTTTTTGCAGCGAACCGACGGGGACCAGCTCAGTCGAGCGTTGAATTTTTATATTAACGATTTCAAAGGGAACACATTTGAAAGAAGTCGCACCGATTATTTTGTCGAGGACACGGCCTTTGATTTTCAAAAGTTCTTTTCGATCCAGTATTACCTTGCCCCGGCATACGCAACCGAAACAAGTCCGGGCTCGGGCATCTATCAACACGATTACAAGCAATATGATTTCCTGAGTTCCACGGCCGCGGGTTATGGGGTGATTGATCCGAGCGGATCCCCGTCAACCTCTTACTCGATCCATACCGGGTTCGTTTGCTCGGGGTTCATCGCAATCGGCGACAGCTTGGCCGAATCAAAAACCTTCACCATTGAAATCGATGGGGTCGACAAGGGTTCGGTGACGGTCGACGGAACGACAACAAGCCAGAGTTTGTTTTTCGAGTATCCGGTCGGAGGGTCTGTCAAAATCAAATGTGATCGCGCTATGGGTTCTACTGAATCGGCATATTGCGAGATCCTCGAACAGCTAGAAATGAAGCCCGCAAACGAGGACGCATACGCGGTTCTTCGAATGGGCTCAGTGAACACCACGGGATATGACGGCCGCGGCGAAAACACTCAAGAACCGAAAGGCATTTCGGATGCATACTTCCGGCACGGGGCGATCATCAATCCAAACCAAGGGAGCGCCCGGAGTGAGCTTGCACACATTAACCGAAACCCCGTTTATGAAACGATCCGAAAGGTTGTCCACGATCGGACCAGAGTCATCGAGCGGCATCAGTTCAGCGGCTACGCCATTGAGAACGGCAAAAGTGTTCTTTACTTTACGCAAAACTCGCGAGGTGATTCGGACGCTTATTCGTGGGGCGGAATAGCGCCAAGCAAGCACATTATCCAGAGCGGAGAGATTCGGCACAATGTTGAGTATGTTGTCGAAAGCGGGACGACCGGGATCACTTACGACAGCAACACTTACGCGGTCGGCGATACATTCACCGGAGCCGCCGGGGTTGATACATATACCAAAACCGCGGGCGATGAAATCGTAAAGGAACACAACGGGATCATTGCGACAGCGGGGCAAAACGGGGTCGACAACAATTGGACGATGTTCATCAGTTCGGCGACCTATCACCCGAACGATTCGATTTACAAACTGACCGCATACGCGGATCAATTGGGTTTTGGGTTGGATCGTTGCACGTTCTACAGTCAGCAATGGACGGACCCACTCGACGCAAACGGCAAGGAGATGGGGCGACATGCTTCGATTGTGCCTTCCCGGCCGCTGATTAAGCCTGAGAACCCTCCGGGCTATCGGTATGGACTTGGCACCCATACACCTTCAATCCTCAGTGGTAGCGGAACCTTGATCGATCAGGAGAACGACGCCGCTTGTGAAACCAATCCAACCGAGTCCGCTTGTTCCGGTCAAATTGACCATTGGAAAAGTTGCCAGATATACACCCCTGATTACGAGGTTGAGTCTGTTGTTTTCGATGGGTCGTCCGTAAAGGTTACACTGACCGATCGCCTGTCTCACAACTCGAATGCACCCTCCAGCGTTTCAAACTCGAGCGGAGGCGCATCAGGTTGGGCGAATTATGTATCAACCGAATCAGGTCGTAGAACCGACGAGAACACGTTGATCGATTACCTCGAGCTGCAAGCAAGCGGCACAAATTGCGCCCAAAGAATCGGAGACACCGCACCCGATGCACCGACAAGCGGCTCGAACAGTTGGGTCGCCGACCTGTATGGATCCTGTATTCCGCGCTTTTATTTTACGCGACAAGTCCAAAAGGTGTATGAGGACAACAACACGGATTATGATTCGACCGATTCGCGTATGGAGACCCCGGAATTGCTTTGGATGGACTTCATCTTGCGGGCTATATGCGAGGGGTATGTAGACCCCGACTCGTCGAATAGTTTGCGGAGTTACACAAACCCAACAACCGGGGCTTTGATATGTTACAACAAAAGGCTTTTCGATTTTACATACGAAAATCTCTTCAAATCCGCAAACTCCAACCGATGGCCTAGAATCGTTCCTTTGTCGGTTCGTTCTGACAATCCAAAGATGTTTGGACCATTGCCTAACGTCTACACATACGCGGAACACTACAACCAGATCGCCCGGGCCGTGAATTTGCTTTACAGGGCAAGGTTGTATTTGCCGACGCGCGTTCGTTTTAGGTCAAAAAGTTATTACAAATATTCGTCTTATTCAGGGGTTCAAACAAATCAATCGTCTTTGGATTGTGTGAATGGCGCGGTTTGGGCCGACAATGTAACAGGCCCAACGATCGACATTGCAAACGATACGCCCGACACGGTTGGTAGTTGGCAGGAGGCTTCAAACCCTGACACAATAACAAGCTCGAAAGATTCACGCATTGCTGAGCATCCAAACGGGGGTTGTTCGATCCGAACTTTTGCTCAAAATTACGAATACGAAATCGACTTTGCAGAGTTTAGCGAATACGCCTTGCCGATCGATCTGCGAAACCTTGTTCAAAACGACAGCGGCTCGGGGTTCACGGCCTCGCTTTACACGGAAAGAAAAGTTCATTCCCGACAAGGAGCGACTTGCCCGGGGTGGCCCGGCAACGCTGGTGGCAATTCCACAAATGAAAACGATTACAAGATCAACGGTCAATGTCAGGACTGGATTCCTACAACGACCGATCAAGATGAGTGCATTTTGACCAAAAGCGGAACGCTTGAGGCTCCCCATCTTGCCGGAGCGGATCACGTCGACACTTGGGCACCATCTAGCTCGGGTCTGAGTTTGTTCGGCGAGGGTTGGGACTCCAGTCGGTCAATCTCTTGGGATACACTCGAAGCATACGTTCAAATTCCAGTCGTCTAAATATGCCAATCGCAGACCCGACAAACGTCACTTTCACGGCCGGCATCAACGAAGTCGATATTTCGTGGTCTGCTGTTACCGGGGCAACATCTTACCGCGTGTATCGGCGGAACAACGCTGTCGGGGGCACGTATTACTTGATGTATGATAACACCTCGACCAGTTTCGAGGACATCGTTCCAAGCTACACTTTCACGGGCACAACCCCGAGCGCCGCGTCTTATGATTACTCTGTTCGGGCCTTTGATTCGGCGACCAACGATGAGAGCTTCGGGTATGATGACACGGTGACAATGAGCGGGATCACATCTTCAACCATCAGCTCAATGGATATTGCTCACCCTCAGGTCAAAAAGAGCGGCACGACCTACACTCGAAGCGTTTCGACAACAATCGGAAGCGCGACCCCTGTCGCCAATGATTTTGCGACAAACCTATTCGAAACCCGGAACAGGAATAATGAAATCTATTCGATCACGATCGGCTAGACGCTTGACGCAAGCTCGCGGAATTAGCCCGAGCCGCATCAGACCCGACACGGAGCCCCGGCAAGGTGAACCCGACAAGAAATTGCCCGGAGCCCGCACAATGGCCGGGAACGCAATTAAAGCGGCCGGTGATTTGATCAAAAAAGGATTCAAGCTTGCAACCGCCGAGGAACAGGCCGAGCGGCTTGAGATTTGCAAGGGGTGCGAGCATTACATCAAAGATCAAAACAGGTGTTCGGAGTGTGGATGTTTCCTTAAATGGAAAGCCCGAATGGAAGCTTGGAATTGCCCCCTTGGAAGGTGGTAAAATGGTGATGTCCAAGTGTGTTTGGTTATGACGCCCTATTGACACCGGATTTTTTAACGCATTTTTATGCGTTGCTTTTCAACGACTTACAAAAGTGCGTCCCACAATGGCATTGTGGGGGTCAGGGGTTCGACTCCCCTCGGCTCCACCACCCTTTCCTTCAAGGCTTTTCACTCGTAATCAACAACTTATGCGGGTGAATTGTGCCTTTTTCCATTGTGCGTTTTGCTTCGTTTTGATGCGTTTCGTTATCTTTAAAGTGCTTTACAAGTGACGCTAAATTGACACTTAATTCGTCCTGTTATGGCCAAAATCCGCCCCATCATCAAAAACGGCAAGCCTTGCTTCGAGATCGACTTCGGGATCGTTGCCGGGAAAAAGCGCCGACGTTACGAACCAAGCCTTCGAAGAGCCCGAGTTATCCTTCGAGAATTTGAGGACCAAAGGCGACATCTTGGGAATCAATGGGCCGGGCTTGAACCCCGCTCCAAGTGGACGATTTTGGAAATTTTGGCCGAGATTCGTTCCTGTGGGCTTACCATCAAGGAGGTCTGGGACACTTACCGGTCGAACTATCTTGGCAAATCCGGGCTCCTGCTTCCCGAGGCGATTGAAGAGTTCCTTGCCAACAAATCGAAAACCGGGCTTCGCCCTAAATATGAGGCAGAAATCAAGCGAACCTTCCGGCGTTTTGTCGATGAGATCGGACGAAAACCCATTTCCCACATTAGCCACATCGAGGTTCAGGCGTGGCTTGAAAAGTTTGAAAGCCTTTCCACGAGAAAAACAATGCAAGGCCGGGTTTCAGTTCTCTTTTCTTGGGCCAAACGGCAAGGATATATCAATCAAAACCCTTTCGAGCGAATCGAGACGGTTCGAATTAATCAAGCAGACCCTGAGATCCTGACCGTCAAGCAGTGCCAAACCTTAATTCAAGCCACTAGGCAGGCCGACCCGGGCTTTCTCCCCTACTTCGCCCTTGCCCTGTTCGAAGGCATCCGCCCGGAGGAATGCGCCCGACTAAGTGCTAAGGACATCGATCTAGAGCGTGAGCAAGTCACCATTTCAGGGGAAGCGGCTAAAACCCGCAATCGGCGGATCGTTCCCTTGCTGCCCCCTGCCCTGTCGATCCTCTCCGAGTGCCCGAAAACCCGCTGGTTTGACTGGCAAACAAACTTCCGACGACGACGGGACGCACTTCGCAAGGCTGCAAAACTCAAAAAATGGCCCAAAGACGTATTGAGGCACACAGCCGCAAGCCATTTTTACAATATTTATGGGATGGATGAGGCGACCAAAGCCCTTGGGCACTCAGCCGCGATCATGTTGAGGCACTACCGAGCAATGCAGACCAAGGAAGAAACAAAAACTTGGCTTAAAATTATGTGAGTTATTCACAAAACAAGGGGTTGGACGGGTTTTGTCTCACCCCATCGCTCAAGATTCAGCGATGAATTTATCGCCGGAAATCATTCCGCTTGTTCGGCGAATGTGTCAATTAACCGAAACAAGTCCTCGCGAACTGCTGGATCGTCTGTTGTTTGCGCATGACGCTTGGCCTCGGCTAGAAGCAGCAATTCGACGACTTGAGTCCGAGAACGATGCGATCTTTTCGCCAAAACATCCAAAACCTCGCGGGCTTCCTTCGAAACCCACGCGTTCACATTAACTTTTTTATCTGATCTCTGTCCGGGCATTGGTTGCAAGGCGAAACATATAACCACTCAAAACGCAGCCAAAGTCCGTCATAAATGTTTTTACATCACTTTTAAACCCTTGCAACAACTTTGTTTGTTGACGGTATGCGCATACCGTGTGTATGGTAATAACACATTCGCAATGAATCAGAATTTACTGAAACCAAAAGAAGTCGCCGAACAACTGCAAATGTCGGTTGGAACTGTTCGAAAACTTGCAAAGAGCGGCGAAATCCCCTCTCACAAAATCGGAAACGCCTATCGTTTTTTGCTCTCAGAAATTGTTGAGCAAACCAAAACTTTAAAACCAACCCCGCAAAACTCCATCCAATGAAAACTGCCATAGTCTTCGGAATTCTCTCTTCAATCAGCCTCGCGGGGTCGGTTGTTTTTATGCCGTGGATCACCTTTGGGGTCCTGCTGACAGGTTACGGCCTCCTTATTTTGGCCGGGCCTTATAAGCACCACGAAGCAAATTTTCCAGAGCCGCAAACATCTGGGAGAAACAAGAAAAAGGTACGTTAGTTCATAACTCGGCCCCGGGAGAGGATCCCGGGGCCAAACCTAACACAAAAAAACCGGCCACATGCGCGAACATGCGACCGGAGAAAGCACGGAAGATACACCGTAACAATCAGCAAGAACATAATGTCAGAAACACAAATCACAGTCAAGCAGGGCGAAACCTCGTTCGTTCCTCTTGGAGAATCTGAAGCCATTAGAATATCGGCCGACATCATACGTCGGAACCTAATCACCCCAACCGCATCGGGTAAGGAACCAAAGGATCGAGACATTCTTGATCTTGTCATGCTCTGCCGGGCTCGAAAACTGAACCCGTTCACCGGAGACGTTTACCTCGTCGGATACGACACCCGGGGCGGAGCCAAATTCAACATCATCGTTTCCCATATGGCCTTGCTTAAGCGGGCCGAGCATTCCGAGAAATTCGACGGAATGGAGTCCGGGTTGATCCTTGAAACCGAGAACGGACGGGTTGAAACACAGGGCGACTACATCGAGCCGGGGCAAAAAGCTGTCGGGGCTTGGGCTCGAGTTCATCGAAAAGATCAACGGGTTGCAACCTATAGAAGTTTGAATATTTCCAGATATGACAAAGGAAACGGCCTTTGGCGCGAGAACCCCGAGATGATGGGCGTCAAATGTGCCGAAGCAGATGCACTTCGAAGCGCGTTCCCATCATCGGCCGGGGGCTTGTATCTCTCCGAAGAAATGCCCGAGCAACCGCGCCCCGTTCGAAACATAACCCGAGCCGCTCAAGCACAAGAAACAGATGATGACGGAGACCTT
>Ga0255781_10001100_pt1 | contig 22243 bp, 25 predicted proteins | sample 101ome_21_FD_179979 | JGI IMG/M metagenome (GOLD analysis project Ga0255781, IMG submission 179979) | Coastal salt marsh microbial communities from the Groves Creek Marsh, Skidaway Island, Georgia - 101413BT metaG (version 2) | ecosystem: Environmental > Aquatic > Marine > Intertidal zone >... | reverse complement strand
ACCTATGGCAAAGCCAGCCGCACCTCCTAAGATAGCTCCCAGTATACTCACAATTTCAGTCCCTAACGGCCTTAGAGACTAAGCTCATTGCTTCAATTGTTGGGTGCATCAACAATATTGAGTGCACATAACCCGCACTTGATGCTTTACGCCATTCTTCTATCCGAGAAAGTATTTTTGGCTCTGGGCCCACTAGAGCAATTGCATCAACTAATTCGTCTGGTACAGCAGAAGCGGCCTGATTACGTTTTCCAGTTAAAAAAAGGTCCTGTATCTGCCTAGCGGCAGCCTGATAACCAAGTCGCTTAGCGTAGTCGTTATAAAAATTCTTCTCTCTCGCACCCATACCACCAATATAAAGAGCAAGATGTTCTTTTATAGGCTTACGACACTCTTCCAAGTCGTCTCCCATAACCATGGGTACAAACGGTAGGATGTCATAATCCTTTAAAGACTTTCCATTTCCTGCTTTCGCAAACCCCTTCTCAAGGTCAGGTCCAAAAATATCTAGCTTCTCCGGCACTGCAAACACCGGAAACATTCCATCTGCAACCTCGGCTGACATTTCAACACCAGCAGGAGTAATAGTTCCCGTATAAATCTTTAACTTTGGATCTCCGTGGAGAATGCTTTTTAATGGTTTTCCGAGACCCGTTGAGTTGGGCCCATGGTAAGGAATTTCATAGTGTTCTCCTACATGTTCTAGGGGCCCATTTCGGGCAAGAATTTTTCGGATAATCCTGATATATTCCTTGGTTCGAAGAAGAGGTTTCCCATATGGGACACCATGCCAGCCTTCAATAACCTGAGGGCCAGACGGACCTATACCCAAGACAAATCGTCCATCAGACATTGCATCAAGTGTCATCGCAGTCATAGCTGCGCAAGCTGGGGTTCGCGCTTGCATCTGCATAATTGCGGTGCCTACTTTTACCTGCTTAGTTCGGGCTAATGCCCACGACGCTGGCGTAACTGCGTCGGACCCCCACGCCTCGGAGGTCCAAATTGAGTCAAATCCAAGCTGATCGGCGGCCTCAACCTGGGCTTGGGGAAATTTAAACTTAGCCCCAGAGTACCCCATTACCATGCCGACCTTCATTTTAACTTACTCCAACATGTATATTCATAATTTTGCGACTATTAAGTACTGAAGTAACAACATATCAAAAACTCACTGCCGATTTGTATTTTTCACAATCATCAGTTGTCTAAAAATTTTTTTATCAAAATATATCGTCACTCCAGCACTCAACGTTGAAATATCAATAATTCAATAAAGAAATTTTTCTTAGGTTATCCAACTGCAAACACATGCGGAGCCGGCAGGCTCTATTAACAATAGTTTGGAATATCTATTACCCTGGCTTTGCACGTTTCAATGGATTATCGACCAGGCCGGGGGCCTCTATTTCCACCTGAAGGTTTTCTAGAACCCCAGCAATCATGTTGTAAAAACCAATCACAATCAGAATTTCTGTTATTTCGCGACTATTAAAAATTTCTACAGCCTCATTGAAGGTTTCATCTGACATACGCACATCAGCGATAACCTCATCCACCATGCGGATTGCTAATTTTTGACGTTCATCAAAAACCACAGCTTTAGAACCATCCGCTACTCCATCAATTTGCTCTTCGGTCATCCCACAATTTCGACCTACGATGCGATGTTGATGCACTTCGTAGGTCGATCCGGTTACATGTCCTACTCGAAGGATCACGATCTCACGGAGAACGTCATCAAGCTCACCCTTGAAAAGTAAAGCATTTCCAAGGCGCATGAATGGACGAACCGCTGTTTCCGCGTGCGCCATCATGTGAAATACATTTATCATGGGGTCAATTCGTTTCATGAATGCCCCTACTTCAGGGTCTAGATTATCCAAGTTTGGATAAGGAATACGTGCCATTGCTTCTACCCCTATATTACATCTCAAATTGCGCTAAGTTTTATACATAAATGCCTCTAAGAAGCCCTATAGAAAGAATCTCCTGGGCCCAAAAATCCACTAGACCACTTTGGAAGTATTCGGACACGAGGGTTGTTATACTTGTTTTGCCTCAATAAGAGCCTGCCGGATTTCTCGAGCCCGCAGAATTAGACTCTCGATCTGCTCACCCTCTCCCCAACGGATGGCTCGAGAAAGTCTTGCCAAGTCTTCTGACAAACGAGCAGAGCACTCTAACAGTGCATCCTTGTTGTTCAGAAAAACATCCCGCCACATAACTGGGTCAGACGCAGCAATTCTAGTGAAATCTCTGAAACCTGACGCAGAAAACTTTACTACCTCTTGCATTAGATGATCTTCAAGGTCAGAGGCGGTACCAACAATCGCAAAAGCAATAAGATGAGGTAAGTGCGAGGTAACAGCAAGGACCTGGTCGTGGTGCGCTGGCTCCATGATTTCAATCATTGAACCGCAAGCTTCCCAGAAATTACGCACCCTGTTTAATGCATTATTATCAGTACCTGGAGGCGGAGTAATAATTAGCCAACGGTCCTGAAATAAAGTTAGGAATCCAGCATCTGGCCCAGAGTACTCCGTTCCAGCGATAGGATGTGCTGGAACAAAATGGACGTCTGATGGTATGTATGATCCCAGATCCTTGATCACTGACTGCTTGGTAGAACCCGTATCAGTTACGATAGAGCCCGATTTTAGTGCAGCTCCAATTTCCTGCCCCACTGAAGCCATTGCTCCGAGCGGCACAGAGATGAAGATGCAATCTGCATTTTTAACAGCATCAGCGAGATCAGCTGTTGCATAATCACAAAGGCCAAGCTCCAGAGCTCGCTCTCTATTTGTTTTTGAGATATCCCCAACCACTACTCGCTTGGCTAAACCACGCTCCCTCGCATTAATTGCTATTGAAGCCCCTTGAAGGCCAATGCCAATGATCGCTATCTCATCCCAAGGATCAAACCCCTCTGTCATTATTTCGCACCAGTGAAGTCAGCTAGAGCAGAGACTACGCGATCATTCTCAGCTGCTGTTCCAACCGTGATACGTAAACATTCTGGCAATCCGTAACCAGCAACGCGCCTTGGAATTACTCCCAATGCATTCATAGCTTGAAGTGCCCCTTCTGCTATTTCTGGTGTTTTAAAGCTTATCAACAAAAAGTTGCCATGGCTTACCGGGCCTGAAAGACCAAGCTGAGCCAATCGACTGGCAAGACGATTCCGCTCAACCTTATTGTGATGACGACTTCGCTCGACATGCTCTTGGTCTCGAACCGCAGCAGCTCCAGCGGCAATGGCTGGTGCGGTCACATTAAATGGTCCCCGTATCCTATGCAGGACATCCACAATGCTGGGCGGAGCATAGCACCAGCCAATACGTAGAGCTGCAAGACCATAAATTTTTGAGAATGTTCGAGTCATTACAACATTGTCATTAGCATCAACTAGATCGCGCCCGTCACTATAGAGAGGGTCATCAACGTATTCTGCATACGCAGCGTCTATAACTAACAATACATCGTCATTTAAACCCTTGCGCAGCCTCTTCAATTCCTCGGCAGGTAACATTGTTCCCGTCGGGTTATTAGGATTAGCAAGAAAAACTATTCTCGTTTTAGGAGTGACCGAAGCAAGTAACGCATCTACGTTAGCGGTTAAATCTGTCTCAGGGGCTTGCAAAGGCGTAGCACCTAAACTTTTTGTGATGATTGGATACATCAAAAAGCCATGGGCTGAGTGGAGGGTTTCATCGCCCAGCCCCACATAACCGCGGCCGAGAAGCGCTAAAATTTCGTCTGAACCTGCACCACAAACAATTCGCTTAGGGTCCAAGCCGTGGACCTCGCCAATTGCATTTGTGAGCTCTGTTGATCCGCCATCTGGATAACGATGGAGTGAGTTAGCGGCAGAATTATATGCTGCAACAGCTGCGGGGCTAGGGCCAAGAGCATTTTCATTGGCAGCCAGCTGGGCAGGCTCAGAATGGCCAGAAATTTTAGCCTCGCCAGGAACATATGGAGCTATATCCATTATGCCTGGTCTTGGAACTAACGGGGAATTTGACATGATATCAATCCGTTTAGCTGTCTTTGGAGCAGCTCTCTCATTGAATGTTAAGATTAAAGTTTACAGGTCAATCACTCGGTTACTATTTGAGTAGGATAACCACCGATTGAAACTATATTTTTGATCACCCTCCGATCAACTGCATCAGTCGAAGTAGTTTCCATTTCCGCCAAATAAAAGGAAGTTTTGGGGTCTGAATGTAGTACCTTGGGTTCAATCCCCGCTGCCCTTAATGTGCTTGCAACTTTCTCACGCGAAATGCCAGGGACGGTCTCGATAACTACATATGCCACATCCGAGATTTCTGGTTCAGGCCCAGGCATACAAATTGCAACCTTTGAATTTGTTGTAACTGACTCTTTGGAAAGCAAAAATGGCAACTTCATAACAATTTTCGGCATTTCTTCGGAAACTGCTGCAAGCAAGGGCCACCATGGATCTCCATCACTTCCAGCATCTGGAGCAGACAGAACACCTATTCCCGCACGACCGTCGTTAACAGCTGCAACAACCTCCCGTGAAGAACGCAGCGGCAAATATCTCATCCCAAGACCAAAGTGATCTCGTGCGATATCCCAGCCCGTTTTATCAGCTGTTTCTGGCACATGCACAGCGACAACGATTTGCTGCTGAATTTCAGTCATCCCAGACATAATTTCGCGCCAGATGCGGACTAGAGACCTCAGCTTCAGGGGTCCTCTATGGCGGGCTACCAACTGCCGTAATACCTCGGCCTCTCGGGCTGCACGAAAAGCTGGGGCGGGACTACCATCACTAGCGTTAGCCTTCGCCGCTGCAACATTTGTAACAACTTCAGCGCGCGCAAGGAGTAGTTTATGTATCTCACCATCGATCCGATCAATCTCTTGGCGGAGAGCATCTAAAGTCATAGCATCAGCTTCTGGCATCGCCACAATAGCTTTCGAGTTTAAAATGATTATCTGGCTTACTGTTTAGAGCAAGGCTTAGACTTAGAGAAGCTAATCCTTCCTACAAACTTGCCAGAATACCTAATTAACTGAGATTATCTCTAAAGACCAAAGGAGATACGCGCTATGAAACTTCAAGGTGTGCATCATGTGGCGTACAGATGCAGGGATGCAAAAGAGACGGTTGAATGGTATGGCAAATACCTCAACATGGATTTCATACTTGCGATCGCTGAGGACCAAGTCCCTTCAACAAAAGAGCCTGAGCCTTATATGCATGTTTTCTTGGATGCTGGAGGCGAAAATGTTCTTGCGTTTTTTGAACTACCAACCAAACCGGCAATGGGTAGGGATCACAACACACCGGCTTGGGTGCAGCATTTAGCCTTTAAGGTTTCAACACTCGCAGAACTTGAAAGTGCTAAGGCCAAAATGGAAGCTGATGGGATTGAGGTTATAGGTCCGATCGACCACACCATCTTCAAGTCAATTTATTTTTTCGATCCAAACGGACACCGCTGTGAATTAGCGGTGAATACTGGCACTACGGAGATGCGCAAAAAATTAGATGACGTCAAATGGGAAATGCTTGAGGAATGGACTCAAACAAAGCGGGCACCCAACCATGCTCGCTGGATGCATCAGAACGGATAATCACCATAACTGACGGGCAGGCCTGTTAGTAATGAAGCTGTTAGCTTGGCCTAATGTTCTCCGACAATGAAACCAGATTGCTCTCCAAGTACTGTAGCTCTCAGCATATGACGGGGCTTGCCCTCGTCAAAATCAGCAAGCGCGATATGCATCACCGTGCGATTATCCCAACACAATAAATCCCCCTCTTGCCACACATGGCGATAGATATTTTCTGGCTGGGTTGCGTGAGAGCACAAAAAGTCTATCAAGGGCCTGCTTTCTGATCTTGTCATTCCGTGAAAATGAGATACTCGTTCCGACACGTAGAGAGCGCGCTTCCCACTTCGTGGATGCACCCGAACCGCTGGATGAGCGATGGGTGGATTCAGCAATCGAACTTCTTTCGTCTTGTCAGGGTCACGCTCGTTTAAACCAGCAGTTAATGAAATATCATAAACAGCGTGGAGGTTATCAACGATGCCTTGCATCGTAGTTGAAAGAGTCTCATAAGCCCGAACCATGTTTGCAAACATGGTGTCACCACCAATGGGCGGTCTCTGATCGCAGTACAACATTGATGCTGCTGCCGGCCGCCCCGTGTAAGAATAATCAGAATGCCAATTTCGACCAGTGTTTCGGGTCTCAGAAGGTCTTCCATCTATTGAGCGATTAGTAATTTGCAGCAGTTGGGGAAAATCTTTATGCCTGTAGAATGGGGTAGAGGAATGGTCATCCAACTGACCAAATTCTTGGGCAAAATTTACAATCTCACTTGCCTGCAACCTTTTGCCTCTAAAAACTATAACATGGTGTTGCTGCCAGATAGCGTTTATAGCATCAACTTCCTTCTGATTTGGCGGAAGCGATATATCTAAACCTCTAATTTCAGCGCCCAAAGCATACCCAAGCGGGTCTAAGATAATCCTAGTATCTTTGGACGTTTTCTGCATTTGATTCTCCAAAATTAGAGAAAGCTTTCACTTAAAAATCCTGTATTGAAAGCCGAGCAACAGGTCTGAGCAATGGATACCGCCCTGACCTAACATAATCCCATCCAGCCAATGCTATCATTGCACCATTGTCAGTTGACCATTTCAGAGGAGGTAAAGAAAGCTCAGCTCCTGCACTGACTGCGACTTCTTCCATCCGATGACGAACTTGCGGGCTTGCCGCCACACCACCCACTACAACCAAAGAGGAGGCTTTCGTCTCTTTTAAGGCCATAGCACATTTACTCGCTAAAACATCAAGTACTGAGGCTACAAATGAAGCCGCCACATCCTTAGACTCACTATCAGGGTATCGCTCAACATATCGAGCAACGGCCGCTTTCAAACCAGAGAAGGAGAATTCAAGTCCTTCTCTCAACATCGGACGTGGAAATTCAATATTCGGTCTTCCAAGTTTGGCGAGTTTATCTATCTCTGGCCCACCTGGAAATCCAAGACCGAGTAGTCTTGCTGTTTTATCATAGGCCTCACCTACAGAATCATCTCTACTAGCACCAAGAATTTTCACATCATCCGAGTTAGTCATTAGTGCGAGTAATGTATGGCCACCAGACACTAGCAACACCAAGGCTGGATACTTCACATTTCCACCTTCTAACGCTGCACTGCGCAAATGACCGCGAAGGTGGTTGACGCCGATCACCGGCTTCCCCCAAGCCATTCCAAGGCCAGCTGCTGAATTTACCCCGACCATTAATGGTCCAATAAGGCCTGGGCCACGAGTGACAGCGATGGCCCTAATTAAGTCCAAACTAACATTGGCTTGAGCCATTACAGCTTTGATAGTTGGGATAATTTCAGCCGCATGCGCTCGACTAGCTAATTCGGGAAATACACCTCCCCACTCTTCATGAATCCGCACCTGGTTTTGTGTCGCTGCGGATATCACGTCACCTGTCTCAGAAACCAGCGCAACAGCTGTATCATCGCAAGAGGATTCAATACCTAAAATTAGCTGTTCACTCATAATGAACACCAAATTTAGAGAGATCTCCAGCCGCACCTCGCCTAAGTTCTACAGGAGGGTCATTATTGAAATTAATTACTGTGGAGGCCTCATCAGATAGCAGTCCAGCATCCCATACAAAGTCTGGAGAACCATCTAGTTGAGACAGTATTGCACTCACGGTCTTACCTGGCTTATTGCCATGCGCATTCGCTGATGTAGCAAATACAGGCCCAGTGCTTAAAAGCATCTCCTGTAGAGAAGAATCCGCCGGAATCCTTATTCCTACCTCAACACGATCAGACAACCATCTTGGCTTTTCAGGCAGATCTAGTGGCAGGACGAAGGTAATTTTTGAACGAATATCATCGCAACGCAAAAGTTCTGCCGCAATTGAAGGTAAGATTGCACCTATATCCTTGGGATCGAAAGCAGTTGGGCAAAGTAACTGCAGGTTCATATGTTCAGGGCGCCTCTTCAGCCTGAAAATTTTCGCCCTGGCATCGTCGTGACAAGGCAATGCCATTAGCCCATAGACCGTATCTGTTGGGGCTAAGATAACACCTCCAGCTTGAAGTGTATTGGCGGCCTTAGAAGCATTTTCTTTAGACATTAATCAAAGCCGATTGTTCTGTGATTGGGTGAACTGGCGCAGCCACAAACTCTCCAACTTTGATGAGCTCAGGGAATATTTCACCTGAAATTTCTGGATCCCCCATCTGTGTTACTTCTATATCTTTCAGCAAAGAGGCCGGCGCTCCAACGAGGGATACGGATTGTAATCCTTTGGCAACTAATCTGACTGTTTCATCTACGGAACCATGACGTAATGTTTCCAAAGAACCGTTTACAACACGCCCTACAAAAGCTGTACCCCCTGCCGATTTATGGACCACAATTGCAGGTAATCCAAATTTTCTCTCAGCAAGTAAACCGACTGCAAAACTTGAAATAATAGGCAGAACTGGCTTACCCAATCCAAAACTAAAAGCATTTGTAAAGGCCACAGCAGCTCTAACAGCACTCAGTCTTCCAGGACCAATATCAATTGCTATCTGGTCTACATCATCTGCACTGGCATCAGCAGCTGAGAGAGCATCTGCTGCTAATTCTGCAATTGAAGGCCCAGATATGGGATCCCCTATACAATTATCGATTTTTGGTACGAATTTCTCACCATCTCGGAAAACAAATACAGATGGCTTCGCCGAGGATGAATGAAGGCAAAGTGTGAGTGTCATCTGCCAAGTGCCCTAGAAATTTTTTCCAAATTCTCATCTTTTTGTGCGGGGGCGCTGACAATGAGGCGACGAGTATCCTCTCCATCAGGAACTAACTCAACTCTATAAGATTCTGGCAGAGAATTAATAAATTTCTCACCCCATTCAATGGCGGTTACGTGGGTTTCGTAAAAATCGTCTAAAGCAAGATCTGTAAATGAGTGACTGCTCTCTAAGCGATATGCATCAATATGCAACAACGGAAGACGACCATTAGTGTGAAAGTGAGCAAGGGTGAATGTTGGACTTGTAATCTCATCCACTTCACCAAGGGCTTTAGCTAGCGCCTGAACGAAAGTAGTCTTGCCGGCAGCAAGAGGACCCGCCAACACAATACAATCACCAAGTTGAAGATTAGCAGCCAGAGCAGTGGCAGCTATCCCAATCGAACCGCGGTCAAGTCGGTCAAAGGCAGCCGTTAACATAGTTGATCGTGAAGTAATCATTGTATACGCCATATAGGATGCCCAGACACGACTGCCAACAGTTAACCAGCGCTTGCATTCCTCAAGTCTGGCCCTATCATCCGCGACCTTTCAGGAAAATAATAAGTCTACCTTACTCATGATTGATCTGACTGAATTCTCCCAAATGCCGCATGCCATCTCACTTCTAGGAATGTCTGGGGTTGGCAAGACAACACTTTCCAAAACGCTCAGACGCGATGGAGGATGGTTTCATTATTCGGCCGATTATCGGATCGGGACGCGTTATCTGTCTGAACCAATTTTGGACAACGTGAAATTCAAAATTATGTCCATGGAAGATCCATTCGTCGCAAATTTATTACGGTCCGACTCAATTTTTATTGGACATAATATATCGGTAGACAATCTAGAACCTGTTTCCACATTTCTTGGCATCTATGGCGACCCAGAATTTGGCGGCCTCAAAAAAACAGAATTTCTTCAGAGACAAAATCTCTACAGACAGGCTGAGATCCAATCGATGAAGGACGTACCCCACTTCATCTCCAAATCCTGGAATATTTATAGTTGTAGTTCTTTCGTAAACGATGCATCTGGTTCTCTGTGTGAAATCGTTACCCCTGATGATCCAGAAGACCCGGTCATTAGGCCCCTAATAGACAACTCGCTCATTCTTTACATAAGAGCGGATGCCCACGCAGAAGAAGCTTTAAAGGAGCGAGCTAGAAGCCATCCCAAACCGCTTTTCTACAACCCTAATTTCATAGGCCCAAAGCTTGAGAAGACACCTGAAGATGGCGTTGGCATAAACCCAATAGAGTTTGCCAGGCCACTTTTTCCAGAATTACTAGAGTTTAGAAAACCAAGGTATGAGAGCATGGCAGCGCGCTTTGGTGTGACTATCGACGCTGCTGAACTATTTGGCCCTAACACCGATACCACTCCTGATCCCGAGAACTTTATGGAAATTCTTTACAACGCCCTCATGCGAGAAATTAAAGAAAATCCCTTCGGCACAGAAACAGCTAACAGGTACATTACAACCTGCAGAACTCGTCTTGAATCACGAAATCGGAACATTGCTGGATGAGTATAATTCTTCCAGAAAATTTACCGGCTGCAGCTTCCCTCGCGGCCGAAGGCTTAGATGTATACACTACCGCAGGCAGCGTGGGTCTCACCCGTCGCCTTGAAATTTGTGTATTTAATTTGATGCCTAAAAAATTGGATACAGAAATCCAATTAGCCAGAGTCCTTGGCCAAACGAACGAAAATGTTTCGCTGACTTTTGCTGCACCGTCAAATTATGCCGCAAAGAATGCACCCCCAGGACACCTTGATCAATTTTACAAACGTTGGCCAGATTTGGGACCAAACTCATCGTTTGATGCGGTTGTAATAACTGGAGCCCCTATAGAAATACTGCCGTTTGAAGATGTTATCTATTGGAGAGAAATGACAGAAATTTTAGATTGGGTCCGGGGGAACAATGGTGCCAACGGGCTTCCACTTCTAAGTCTCTGCTGGGGCGCCCAAGCTGCGCTTTACCATTACTATGATATTCCAAAGCACTTAATGGCTTCGAAGAAATTTGGCGTTTACGAGCACACACTCTGTGAAGCAGGCCTACCTTTTTTAAAATCTCTAGATTCAAAACCATCAATGCCTGTTTCTCGTTGGACTGAGACCCAAATAGACGATTTGAGAAAATTTTCTCATTTAAAACCGCTTCTTTTTTCAGAACAGTCTGGGCTTGGCGCACTATTTGACGAACGTTTGCAACACCTTCACGTTTTGAATCACTTTGAGTACGAAGCTCTCACATTAGATGCTGAATACCGTCGAGACCTTCAGAAGGGTAATGAAATATCCTTACCTGAAAATTACTATCCAGATGACGACCCTAACCAAGAGCCTAAACAAACTTGGGGTAGCAATTCATGTATTTTTTATAGCAACTGGGTGAGATGGCTACTTCAGAGCAAGTACGGATAAAATCAGGCGTTATTCCATCACACATCCTAACCGCTTGAGAGTGTCATCCACCCACGTACGATTAACTTTACCCGCTTCAATATCAGCAAATTGTTTTACTTCTGCTTCATTTTTAGCCTGGGTTGCTTTTAAAACTTCTTCGGCCGAGTTTTTTGGCACACAAAGAACCCCATCCGAATCTCCAATAACAAGGTCGCCTGGCTGAATGACCATTCCATCAATAGCAATCGCATAACCGATTTCACCGGGTCCGTCCTTATAAGGTCCACGGTGAGAAACACCTGCTGCAAAGACAGGCAAATTTCGTTCTTTAAAAGCATCAAGATCGCGTATAGCTCCGTTGATAACAAAGCCAGCCACGCCTCTAGTTATTGCATAGGCTAACATTATCTCGCCCATCAGCGAGTTTGTGCAATCACCCCCACCATCGCAAACGATAACATCGCCAGGCCTAGCCATATCAATCGCTTTGTGAAGCAAAAGATTATCACCAGGTCGGGTTTTGACAGTTAACGCTGGTCCTGAAAGTGAACCTGATTCATGCATTGGCCTTAGTGTTGGACCTCCCGCGGTCATCCTCGCCATACAGTCAGAAACATTAGCAACCGGCATATCTTTGAACTGTGCAGATATGACATCAGAAACCTTGTCTTTATTGTCACGAATGCGAAAACCTATCTGCATCATTTGCTTCCTCATTAAAATCTATTTGGGCTTCATTAGAATTAATTAAAAAGGTACCGAACAAACGAACTTGTGGCAGTTACCTTAAAACAATCGTTATATTTTCGTACTACTTTGTATTTTGCAACTAAGTTAACCCTATGAAATATTATTCAAAAAAATTGCCCGTTAACCTACAAACTAGTCATCTGAGTATCTTTAAATACGCATTGCCACAAGGAACCAACCTATGATCAAAGAGGCCGATGACTTTGCCGCCGAATGCCAGGCGCTCAAGAAACTGGTCACCCCTCTCGACGACACTGAATTCAACCGCGAAACGCAATTTAAAGGGTGGACCCTTAACGATATTTTTGCGCACCTTTATATGGGTGACACCAACGCAAGACTAACACTCATTGACCCAGAAGCGTTTCAGGTTGCCCAGCATGCTCGAATAAAAGCATCGGAAAGTGGAATTTCACGCTTTGAATACCAACGGGGCTGGGTGAAAGGATTAGAGGGACAAGCCCTCGTCAAAGCTTGGCTTGAATCTTCCGCTGACACAGCAAGTGCTTACGCAGAGGCAGAACCAAAACACCGTGTTGCATGGGTAGGACCAGAAATGAGCGCCCGGTCAAGTATAACAGCACGCCTTATGGAAACATGGTCTCATTCCCAAGCAATCTATGATTTGTTGGGCACCGAAAGGCAAGATGATGATAGGATTCGAGCCATCGCTCATCTTGGGGCAATCACATTTAATTGGACTTTTTCCAATCGTGGAGAGGCTCCTCCAGGACCACCACCGCATATCCTTCTGAATGCACCATCAGGGGCAATATGGGAATGGAATTCGGATCAAATTAATTCTGGAGAATTTGTGAAAGGTGCGGCAACAGAGTTTTGCCAGGTTGTGACACAAACACGGAATATTGAAGACGTAGCACTCGAAGTATCCGGAAAAAGTGCGAAGAATTGGATGAGGCAAGCACAATGTTTCGCTGGCCCACCTAATAATCCCCCTCCTCCAGGATCTCGCTTTAAACAAAGCTGAGTTAATCTACTTATTTACAAAAGAGTACGGTTTCAAAGTCCCGATTTCCTGGAAAAGCACTGTGCAAAACGATTTTAATTAAGACCTCTTTTGGCCAAACTACGCATCAGCGCACGCACACCATACGTCCAAGCCGGAATTTGGTGCGTAGATGCGGTACGGTTCACTAAACATCCAAGTTTTGGCGTGGAGATTTGCACAATATCCCCAAACTTGTGGGTGAAACCTTCACCATCTCGCAGGTCTGTGGGTGCGAACATTGTTCCACACATCAAAAACACACCATCTGGATATTGGTGATCTTCAGACAAAGTAGCCTTCGCTAAAGCATATGGGTCTCTGCTTATCTCAGACATTGAGGAGCGACCATCCATTCGGAAGTTATCTTGTCCCGTTACAGTCAAAGAGACTACTGATCGACGAACATCATCAATAGAGAAAGTAGAATCAAAAAACCGTATAAAAGGTCCTAAGCTACAAGACGCATTGTTATCTTTTGCACGCCCAAGCAATAGAGCGGAACGGCCCTCTATATCGCGAAGATTAACATCGTTCCCAAGTGTTGCCCCTACGATTTCACCATTAGGCGCGATGACGAGCACTATTTCCGGTTCAGGATTATTCCACTGGCTATCAGGACGCAAACCAACCTCTGCCCCTATGCCAACAGCGGCCATAGGTGGGCATTTGGTGAAAATTTCAGCGTATGGGCCAATTCCCACTTCTAGATATTGAGACCACACACCCAACTCTATTAGTTTTTCCTTTAAGCCTTCGGCAGCTGATGACCCTGGTTCTACCTTTGATAAATCGTCACCAACTTTTTCCTGTACGGCGGCGCGCACAGCCTGAGCTTTGGCCGGGTCACCTTTTGCTTGTTCCTCTATAACCCTTTCGAGCATGGAGGCTGCAAAGGTAACTCCTGCAGCTTTAACCGGCTGAATATCTTGTGGTGCCAGAAAATGGGCAACTCTCTCAGATCGTATTTCACACGAACTATTTCTTAAAAGCTCATCAAGACTACCAACACGCTCACCCAAAGTAATCTCAGCAAGCGCATTGGAAGGATCAACGGTACTTAAGAGGTCTGACAGGGTTGGAAAGTTGCGCGTTATGTCGAAAACGCCTGTAGGCTTTATGACAGCTACTGACGCCCCTAAACCAGGTCTCCAAACTCGTGCAACTAGACAACCATCCATTCCATCATCAGGCAACACTGCTTTAGCAGCCAAAAATTCCTGCATGATGTCGCTCCTAAGCATGTCGAAGTGAGTTAATATGATCTAAAGCATTAATTGCATAATTTGGCGCCGACTTGCGACGTCTTTGGATTTCGTCTGCATCCATATCACGCATTTTTTTAGCTGGTGCTCCAGCCCAAAGCTCACCTGATTTAACAACTTTATTTGGTGTGACTACGGCGCCAGCAGCAACCATTGCATCTGCCTCAACTCTAGCACCATCTAAAATTGTTGCTTTCATTCCAACAAATGCTCTGTCTTCAAGGACGCACCCATGGATCATGCACAGATGCCCTATCAGAACATCGTCACCAATATGAGTATCAAATTGGCCACCTGTCACATGAACAACCGATCCATCTTGAATATTCGTGCCTGCTCCAATCTTGATTAGCCCTACATCAGCACGCACAACCACATTATACCAAAGGCTTGAGCGCTCACCTATCTCCACATCTCCAACGACCACAGAATTTGGAGCTAGAAATACATCATCTGCCACTCTTGGGCTGATGCCTTTGAAAGGTAAAATTAATCCCTTGGGCGCTGGTAAAGAACTTACTGACTGCATGATTTACAATCCCGTATCTTCGCTGGAACCAATCAAGAAATTCAATGTCTGCACTGCTTGGCCAGATGCGCCCTTACCCAAATTATCCAAAACGCCTGACAATACCACAGCATCCCCATCTGGATTGGTAAGCACATGAATCCGAAGTTTATTCGTACCGTTTAAACACTCAGGATCCAAACGGTCTGAACCCATAGGTGGCCCTAGCGATGCAATCTCAACAAACGGCTCATTTTCATAATGGGCAGCGAGTGTCTGATGGATTGCTACGGGTGTTGGCTTATCTGGCATCGCCCAAAGAGGCAGAGGAATATTAACTATCATTCCTTGATGATAACGCCCCACATGCGGCTCAAAAATTGGATCATGACTCAGGCCGCCCCATCGCTTAATTTCCGGGAGATGTTTATGCTTTAAGCTCAACGCGTAAGAAAATACTACTTGCTGATTTGGCGATGCATTTTCACCCTCAAATTCACCAATAAGTGATTTTCCTCCGCCAGAATATCCAGACACAGCGTTTATTGTAATTGGCCAATCTGCCTTAATTAAGCCAGCTGCAATAATCGGATGTAGCATAGCAATTGAGGTGACCGAATAGCAGCCAGGGTTACTTATTCTATTAGATTCACCAATCAGGCGTCTTTGGTCTTTTGAATATTCGGGGAAACCATATGTCCAACCCTCAGCCGTTCTATGGGCTGTTGAAGCATCAATTACCCGGGTGGTTGTATTTCTAATAAGATCAACCGCTTCTCGAGCTGCATCGTCAGGAAGGCATAAGATAGCAATATCAGCCGCATTAAGAGCTTCTTGTCGCGCCTTTAATTCCTTCCTTTCTATGTCATCAAGGCGGATGAGACTTATGTCCTTCCGATCCTTCAATCGGTCGAATATCTGAAGGCCAGTTGTGCCAGCCTCACCGTCGATAAAGACAGAGGAACCCATTTATCTAAATCCCTGGACAAAAGAACAATCGAGTTAGACTCTAGCAAGAGTTTACGCAAGGTTTGTGTAATTGCTTACCAATTCTGCCAACCTTCATTTTGAAATTGCAAAAATCAAATTTACTATAACAATTACAAGCAGCCGCAACTTATGTGCGAATTAAATCCCACAACATGTATTTAGGTTGGACTATTTTGGTCAATTTTCCTTAGTCTGAAAGCGAGCAATACTGCGAATAAAAATCCAACTGCCGCCAAGATAGCCATTGCATAAAAAGCGCCGCCTCCATTTTTAGCATAAAGCCAGCCCGCAATTGGCTGCATTAAAGCCAAAGCAGCTCCCATTCCGAGAGCAGAGTATAGCGCTTGACCTGTTGCAGAGCTCTCAGCTGGGACATGTCGTTGAAGGTATGTCATCGCCCCTAAATGAGCGGCGCCAAAGGTCAATCCATGCAACGTTTGAAAGAAAAGAAGTGCGTAAAAATCTGTTGTCCAACCCAAGCCAATCCATCGAATAACACCTCCAGCAGCACCAAGGGCCATAAGCCAACCGGGCCCCAGATGTGCAACGATTGGAGCCGCCATCCAGAAAAGAATTATCTCAGCCAAAACTCCGATAGACCAAAGATAGCCAATAGAGCTTTCACTAATCCCTGCGCCAATCCAGTGAATTGATGAAAAGGCATTCAAAACTGCATGTGAACTCATATTAGCGGCTGCCGCAGCTAGCAGCAGTATGAATGTTTTATTGCGAAGTAGAGCCCATGCAGGAGCTGCTTGAAACCTTCTTTCTTTCTTGCCCCGTGGCGGAGATCGAAGATCAGGCAACCAAGCTACCGAAAACAGGATCAAAAGCCAGCCGCCAATTAACATGTAAATCACGTGATCTGATGGAGCGGTCTCGAGCCAATAGCCGGCGCCAGTAACTACCGCGATGAAAGCGACCGAGCCCCATGCACGTAGTCGTCCATACGACAAATTACGGGCTCTAATAGTGAGTAAGCAAAGATTCTCACCAACAGGTAAAACGGGACCTTGGCAAGCCGCTGTAAAAATCAGTGCCGCTAAAATAGCAAAAAACCCATAAGACTGCGTTACAAATCCCAAACCCACACAAGCCCCAGCTGCAGTCATTAATGCCAATCTTCTACGTCGCCCAGTTACATCTGCGACGTGTGCAGCAAGTGGATTGACCATTACTCGGGTCCAAGCGATTGCAGACATCACTATCCCGATTTCTTCTGCTGATAAGCTTCGGTCCTTTAGCCAAATTGGAAGGAAAGGTGCAAAAACTCCAACGGTTCCAAACATCGCAATGTAATAAAAACTAATCCTTACGGATGGCCAACTCAAAGCGTTTGCTTCCCGGACAAGCGCTTCAGGCATATCGGTCATGCGGTTAGACATATGGCGGTCTAGAACAGCCTCGTGTAAAAGTCAGGGTTCATATTAATCTTATTGAGTTAACGATGACAGATGCTGAAATGACCCACGACTGGCGGGATGATATTTTTGAAGCCCTAGTTAATGCCGGGATAAAACAAATTGCTTATGTACCCGACGCTGGCCACAAAAAGCTTATTGAGCGCGCCCACGCTGCTAATGAGATGCGCGCAATTTCAGTTACTACTGAAGAAGACGCCGTAGCCTGTCTAGCAGGTGCTTGGTTGGGCGGTGATAAGGGTGCGTTGCTGATGCAATCCAGTGGGGTTGGAAACACAATCAACATGCTGAGCCTTATGACCACTTGCAGATTTCCCATGCCAATGTTTGTGACGATGCGTGGTGAGTGGGGTGAGTTCAACTCGTGGCAAATGCCAATGGGAGGTACTACACAGGCTCATTTCGAGTTAGCCGGAGTAAAATGTTACAGAGTTGAACGCGCAGAGGATGTAGCTGACACAGTGCGGGCAGCCATTGACCAAGCATACAATGGTGATTGCATGACTGCCGTATTATTGGCGCAGAAGTTAGTTGGCACGAAGAAATTTGCAGCAGGAAGTGCAGGAGACAACAAACAATGAGTGCCCCTGAAATAATCAAGAAGTCAGATGGTCTAATAGATCGGCGTATTTTAGTGGCAAATCTAATGCACGACAGATCTGATGATCTGCTTGTTGTAGCCGGACTTGGATCACCTTGCTACGACCTGATGGCTGCTGGAGACCACCCACTAAATTTTTACCTTTGGGGCGCAATGGGTGGAGCAGTGCCAATGGCAATTGGTCTAGCTGCAGCACAACCAACCAAACGCGTTTTAGCGCTCACCGGAGACGGCGAGGTTCTCATGGGCCTCACTGGACTTGCAGCAGCTGGTGCGGAAGGCCTGGATAATCTGGTAGTAATCGTATTAGACAATGGAAGGTACGGTGAAACTGGGCAGCAGTTAACTCATACTGCGCGCGGGGTAGACTTGGTGCAAACCGCCGTAGGATTAGGCTTTAAATCAACCCGGAGAATTGATAGCACCGAAGAAGCCACAGAACTCCGCGATTGGATGCAATCTGTGCAGGGCCCTGCCTTCGCTGCTGTTCATATTAGTCCAGAAGCAGCTGGAATGTCTTTACCTCCACAGGACGGGGCATTTTTGAAAACCCGCTTTCGGGAATATCTTGGCATGCCACCGCGTTGACCCTGCATCATCGGTTTAACCTCGGATTTTTAGCTGCTGCCGTTTTTGTATTGATGAGTGCCTCTGCACGAGGTGTATCTGAGACTTTTGCCGTCTTCCTTCTTCCGGTCAGTAAAGAACTTGGATGGAGCAGAGCGGAGGCAGCCAGTGTATACGCTTTTGGAATGCTTTGCCTTGGGCTTTTTTCTCCGGTTGCAGGTAAGCTATTTGATAAGTTTGGACCAAGATTTCTCTTTCCCCTGGGAATGGGATGCCTTGCTGTAGGACCAATTTTAGCCTCACAACTTGAAGCGCTATGGCAATTTTATCTGTGCTTAAGCCTCCTCGTGGGGTTCGGAGCAGCAGCGCTTGGTATTGCGGTGCAATCCGCATTACTAGCCCGATGGTTTCAGCAATCTTTAACCACCGCTGTTGCTGTGGTGTCGGGTGCAGCTGGCGTAGGAGTCATGATTTTTTCCCCTGTAGCCCAAACTTTCATTGATGATCTTGGTTGGCGAAATGCTTACGGCTCAATTGGACTGATTGTCATTTGCGTTGGCATACTTGTGGCAATTGCTCCATGGCAAAAAATTTCTGAAGGCCGGGCAGACCTTCGACGACCGAAAACAGAAGGTAGACACTCTCCAACATCTGATTGGACTTTTCGCCGTGCGGTTCGTTCTAGGCCTTACTGGTGTTTGTCAGCAGTTCATTTTCTTACAGCAATATCAATGTTTGCCGTTCAACCCCAAGTTGTCGCTTTTCTCATTGAGCAAGGCACTAATCCGATAACAGCAGCAAGCGCTTTTGGTGTTTCTGGAATTTCTGCAACTTGTGGTCTTCTGATTTTCGGAATAATCGCGGATAGGTATGGTGCTCTGCTTTCAGTAACATTGTCCTACAGCTTAACGATATCAGGGTATTTACTTCTCTTCATGATGACAGTTAGTCCGTCAAATTTTCTACTCTGGGCTTTTGTTATTTCGTACGGCGCGAGTTTTGGAAGTCGTGGCCCCGTAATTTCCGCACTCACAGCAAGAATTTTTGGCCGTGGACGAGATCTTGGATTAATTATGGGCGCGATTTTCCTCTGTATGGGTGCTGGGGCAGCAGTTGGAGCAACGATGGGCGGTGTAATCCACGATTTGACCGATGGCTACATTATGGTGATTGCTTGGTCCTTAACCGCCATTTGTATCCCAGTTGCAATCTTTTGGACCGTACCTGAGCTTAAACGGGCTGCAACCAAATACTAGGCTCAACAGACAGCCGGTTGAGCCTATACCAACTTGGAGAATCAACTTTTGCGTCTGACCAAGCTAGAGATTGCTCAAGGGCTAAGACATCAATGGCCGCACATTCTCCTGAAATTCTCGCATGCGGTCTAAGGTTTTCTCTAGTGTTGTTCCAGCTGTCGAAATGACAACAGTGGATACCCCAATGTCTTTTAAGGCATTCAAATCATCTGCTCTTGCCTGAGCAGAGCCCGTCAAGAATTGTCGAGTTCCCTCACGGTTCTTCTGCTCTTCGGAAAAGTGAAAAGGTGCATTATAAGCAAGAGTAATATCTTCTGGGCTACGGCCCGCAGCCTCAACCTTCTTCCAAAGCTGATCGCGTGCAGCTAGGTATCGATCGGGTGTATCTAAGGGCTGACGAGGATTGGCCCCAAGTGGGTACCAGCCGTCCGCTAACTCTGCGACGCGGCGCTGTGCTCTACCTGACTCGCCCCCAATCCATATGGGAGGATGAGGTTTTTGAAGAGGCTGAGGCCTGAAAGCAATATTGGAAAAGGTTGACCACTGACTTGAATGCTGGGGATCATCCTCTGTCCATACCTTTTTAAAAATTCGAATGTAGTCATCGGTTACAGCGCCACGATTATCAAAGTCCGCTCCAATCGCGTCAAACTCTTCTCTCATCCAACCAGTTCCACAGCCAACGATCAATCGACCACCTGAAAGCTGGTCCGTTGTTGCCAAAGATTTAGCTGCCAAAAGAGGTTCCCTGTGCGGCACGACCATTACAGATGTAAGGAGCTTTGCCTTTTTGGTCATCGCGGCCACGTAAGCTAGCAAGGTAAGCTGTTCCATACACTCGCCGCCCACACGGCCTGGAAAATCACCAGCTTCAGAATACGGGTACCTACTATCGATATCCTTTGGAACGACAATATGGTCGGATACAATCAATACTTCATATCCTAGGGCTTCTCCCTCTGAGACGATCGCCTGGATACAAGCTGGATCCGTCATTGGCCCACGATGAGGAACTTGAACACCAATCTGCATACGAAAACCTTTCTATCGATCTTTCCATTGCGGCGAACGTTTTTCGATAAAAGCATCTATGCCTTCACCTGCGTCTTCCGCCATTAAATTTGTTGTCATGACTTCCGAAGTAAAAGAATAAGCAACATCAAGCTGCATTTCCTGCTGTCGATAAAACGCTTCCTTACCAATACGGAGTGTCATTGCTGACTTAGATGCGATCTTTAAAGCCAATTGATATGCTTCAGCGGAAGCAGTACCAGCGGTAACTGCGCGATTTATCAGACCAATACGAGCCGCTTCTTTTGCATCTATTGGATCGCCTGTGAGCAGCATTTCCATAGCATGCTTGGAAGCAACATTCCGTGAAAGCGCCACCATCGGGGTAGAGCAGAAAAGACCAATATTTACACCCGGAGTCGAAAAACTTGCATTTTCACCCGCTATTGCGAGATCACAAGATGCTACGAGCTGGCAACCCGCAGCGGTAGCGACACCTTCAACTGCCGCTATCACAGGTTTTTGAAGGCGGACGATACTCAGCATTAAATTGGAACACAAATTCATCAACCAGTTATAGTATTGAACGGATTGGTTGGCCCGCACCTCTTTTAGGTCGTGACCAGCGGAGAATGACGGACCTGTATGAGAAAGAATAACTACCCGTACCGCAGGATCGTCATTGATATCATTTAACAACTCTGTGAGCTGCTTAAGCATACCTTCAGAAAGGGGATTTCGCTTATCTGGCCTATTCAGGGTTAAAATCGCTATACCGGACTGATCTTCGCGAAGAACGAAGGAGCTATCGGTTGATGTCAAAGTTTCGGGCATAGTGCACTGACCCTTCGAGGTTCATTAGTAAAGATTAACGCTGCATGGCCCAAAGGCCAATGGGGAACGGCATGGAAGAGTATGAGATAGGAAAGCCACTAAATGCTTTTGAATTTACAAAAAGGCTGCATCAGCTCGTCCCCCTCTCTAAACAGCTTGGGATAATGGCCACAGCACTTAGAAACAATGGAGAAGCGGAAAGTCGACTTCCGTATGCCGCTGATCTTGTTAGACCGGGCGGATCAATTTCAGGGCCTGCAGTAATGGCTTTAATAGACGTTGCTATGTTTGCTGGGGTCAACGCTTATTTTGGCTGGACTCCCATGGCACTAACAGCAAACATCAATACAACCTTTTTACAACCACCAGACCTTGAAGAACTGATCGCCATTGCTAACCCCCTCCGAATAGGTCGCCGGATGGCATTCTTTGAAGTGCACGTCCATTCATCTTCAAACCAAGCCTCAATAGTTGCTCATGGCACAGGTTCATACGCTCTACCATCATAAGCACTACGTTGGTACCCCATTTGCAAATATCGGAATTTCCAGCATTTTTTCATTGACGAATGGAATTTGCAACTTTAGAACACGCGTTCGTTTGAGCACCGCTTCGGCGTTGTTTATTTTTCTTTTACTGGAGTAGGCAAGCGATGACTACGGTCTCCGCCAAGCCAGGAGAAGTTGCACGCGATTGGTACGTAATCGATGCGGACGGGTTAGTTCTCGGCCGGTTGGCTGCGTTGATTGCCATGCGTCTCCGAGGCAAACATAAACCATCGTACACCCCACACGTTGA